>Ga0208665_10000001_pt1 | contig 113607 bp, 175 predicted proteins | sample Methanogen_OWC_FD_187365 | JGI IMG/M metagenome (GOLD analysis project Ga0208665, IMG submission 187365) | Enriched soil microbial communities from Old Woman Creek wetland in Ohio, USA - Methanogen_OWC (SPAdes) (version 2) | ecosystem: Environmental > Terrestrial > Soil > Wetlands | place...
TTGAAGAGGCCTATCTCACGTACATCAACGTTTGTAACCCCTGACGGACAGATCTCACCAGGCTCCCATGTTGCTGAGTACATCACGGTTGTGGATCCAGAGTCTCCAGTGAGGGTAGGATCGACGGTGACGGTTGCTGACTTTCTCGCATATGACGATGTGGTGACTTCATTATGCAGATTCGTATCAGTGTTGAGCGGCTCTGTTGCATTTGTACCAAGGGCAATATATCTGAATGCCTTTCCATTGAGCCCGTATCCATGCAGTTTTGTAAGCTCCTGAATACCGGCATTTGTAATTACACGGGTTACCATTATTCCTCTACCTCCTGTTTCGTATCGTTCGAGAATAGAATCACATCAGATGTGACTGACATACCAAGATTCACTTCCTGATCAGGATTATTCATGCAAGAACCGTAGTTTAGAAAACTATTTAAACTAATATCGGTGCATATAAAAAGGTATAGAAAGGTTTAAATAAGTGTCACATCGCTGTCTACCGATATAGCAATCTCGTTGATCTCATCGGTATTCATGAAAAGATCGAGTGTCATCTGATTGGATGCATTCCTCTGCTCCTGTGTCATATGACAGAGGATGTATGTTGCAGGTTTGTCACTGGTAATCCACATGGTAGGTACGGTATACGTGATATCAAGCATGATGTACGACTCATTGCCATTCGCTGTCGTGGTACCATCAACAGACCACCCACCCTCGTTCCAAGTGAGTGACCCGAACGGGATATCAGGGTGATATCCATTCACTGATATTTCAGGCCGTCTCCACCTGTTGTATCCGGTGCGGATATCAGGTTCCATCCACATCATCTGCATCGGTGTCTCGGTGGAGTCTCCCCATCCACCATCATGCCATACGATATCTCCCCATCCTACATACTCTGACATAATAGGGGATATGGTAGCAGTATACGGGGGAATGATGTATGCGATATCAGCATACTCGTTCACAGAACAGGATACCGGGAGATCTGCTGTTATACTGAGATAATATGATGAGCCCCCGTATGATACTCCTGCGGTTGAGGTCTGACAGTCGTATCTCCAGAGCCACTCCTGGTTCTGTACATATCCTCTCCTGTTTGTTGGCCAGTTTGTGGTAGACCAGTCAGAAACGCTCCACTTGGTATCCCATCCGAGTGCCCATACATCCACCACACACCCTGCCTGAGGAATACTGTCAAATGTCCCGGTGTCGCAGTATAAGAGCAACTGTCCTGATCCCATTACCCCGGTCTCGACGGTATCACAGTAGAAGTTGATACCGTTAAAGTACATCCCTGATGCCTTGAGTTCATTGATACCTTTGATAAAGTACTCGATATCAATACCATAGATATTTGCCTGCAGGAGATCGATGGTAAATCCCGGGTAATGCTTGACAGATGAGAGATCTGCTGATGTAATGTCCTTTATAATAAACTGATCGTCATCATAGATACGATTGATCTGGATGACACCAGAATCTTTTGAGAACGTCAGCCCGGTATCCCGGTTATGAAGCCCGGTGACTGCATACACATAGTTGGAGAGATCCCTAGCTGATCCCTCTGACCTAAGAATTCCCGCCTTTGTAAGGATCTGCATCTTCAACGCAAGATCAGTGCAGGTGACATAGGTTGTACCTCCGGAGATGTTCTTCACCGATGAGGATCTGATAACACCGAGCTGTGTCCCGAGCAGATCTAAAAACTTGTTGACATGTGGGATAGTGTCAGTCTCTGTCAGATAATACAGATTATGGATATTTTCTATGTCAGATAATGATACCCATGCGGTCTCTGCATCTTTAAGTATAGCATATATCAGTTTATAGTTAACCGAGTTATCATCCTTTGATAAAAATGATGATACCCTGTTCAGTGCTTCGGTTGTACGTACCGCGGTCTTGTTCCTAATCTTCAGATTACGCAGAATCTCATAATTGACCGCATTATCCATCTTATGCCACCGGATATGATACGCTTACAATAATGTCACTCTCGTCTATACATGCCTGGTTTCCTGACTCAACCGTAAACACATCGAGCAGTTTTGCCTTGGTAACACTTGTTAACAGGTTTGTAACAAGGAATGTCTGGGTGATACGGGTCACTCCTTCGGTCGAGTACACCGCATCTATTATCTTCCCGCACTCAACAGGATCATCTATCTCAAGCGAGTCAAAGTAACTCTTGATCGCTGCTTTGACGTTTGTCACAACCAGCGATTCACTGATATTGGCAAACTCGATGATGACTTGGACCTTGAATGAGTTTGTCGGAACCGGATTGATCGTAACCTTCATACCTGCAGGTTTGACCGCATTGATGATATTCTGTATCTGCTGTGTTCTGGCATTGATTGTGGTGATGAGTGAGGTGTCTGTAGATGGATCCCCTATCTTGAGCCAGTCGTCATAGTCGGTACGGGAGACCATCACATCTGCGTAATGCAGGGTAACGCTGTTCACCACCTCGGTACGGTCAACAACCTTGCACCCCTTCACAAACGGAAGTGTCTTGACATAGTTCTCGATAGAGGATGCAGTACCGGTTGTGTTGGTCTCATATGTCTTGATACGTGACCTGAACTCTGCATCAGTCTCATCATCAGTACCGTTCGTGATATCAGCAGTCTGGGTGACCAGCCCTATACCGGTGATCTTGGATGACATGGTGTTGATCGCACCACCATCAGTCTTGGTCCTCGATGCCTGGGTCGGTAAGATGGTGTCATAGATCGTCATCGATTCGCTGTCTTTCCAGACATACCTACACTCAACATCGATGTAATCCTCGTCAGAGTCCATAATAACATTCCCTGATGTGGGAACAAACATGATGTACCGCGAGAGTTCATTGGTATCGGAACCCGGGTAGAAGTAGAGGAACTTATCTGTGTTCTTTGTATCAACAACAGGATCATACCAGCACTCGTTGATGGTGTCGTTTCTGAAGAACATGCAGAATGCACGTTCTGATGTGTCGGTTATTGATGCGTTATAGGTGGATATCGCGGTTATGATATCATTGTATGATTTTGTGGTATCAGAAACCTGTGCTGCATACCTAGTGATCAGGATCTGACCGGTCACTCCGGCCTTTCTATACAGACGCAGGGTGATCAGATCCCCGGACGTGATGGATGATCCGGTAAATGCGGTTATCTGCACCACCTGCTCTATCTTTGAGATGTACTGATTGGTGGTGTCAGCATAGATCCTACATACTGCCCCGTCTGTCGTTGACGTTGTGGTGTTCTCTCCTACACAGTTTCCAACAGATCCCGGAGTAGTGCAGGTGACCGTCACATCGATATACAACCCTACAGGATACTCTGCAAGGGTATAATCTGTGGTAGTTTTATAGGTGAGCCCTGATGTCTTTCCTACAAACACTGTTCCGTTCGGTATGGTAACGACACCGGTGATATACTCCCCGGTAGATCCGTTGATCCCTCTGTATAATCGTATCGTCCCTGATGCTGCACCTTCAGAGTACCTGATAAGCCCGAACACAGATCCGATATTATCAAGAGCGGTATTCTCTGCATAATCGATATATGATGAGTAATACACATTCTCAAGAGCCTGCCATACATAATACAGTTCATATGCCATGGCATCGACAAACTGTTTTAACGGTGAGGATGATGAGAGATCAATATCAGTTCCAAGAGCGTTCTTGAGTCTGTACTCAACGTCTTCAACTATTGTGGTATATGGCTTTGGTACAAACCCGGCCACCGATGTGCCCTCATTCCACTGGAGAACCCCATATGATGTATCACTCATACAATAACCTCATGTTTTAACCTGTCGCCGTATGCTGTATAATAATCAAGGATAAGCGAGTACGTTCCTGATGCACTGTTTCGATCGATGGACACACTGATATTGAGCACCTTATATACTCCTGATATCGCCTCAAGTTCAGATCGTACCATCTGTTTAAGAAGCCCTTTATCAGTAACGGTTGTGACGTTACTCCCGTAATCCTGATCAAATGTAAAACTGTTACGTTTGGTCTTAAAGTACATTATTACGTTCTGTTTAACCATATCAGATCCGGTTACAAACATAGACTGGATATCCATATCCCCGGATGATGTTAAACGTACGGTCTTCATTGTGTAAACGTATTGAAAAAGAGAGTATATAAGAATCAGTCGCTGGTCTCACCGAAGTCAGACTTGAGAGATGTATACTGCGTTTTGGCAGAGGTATAAGCGTCACCGCTCTTTGATTTGAGTTCTGCTACAGCAGTTTTAACATAACTTTCTTCATATGCATCAGACAGATATGCTACACCGTTGTCATCAAACCAGTACGTGGGATCAAATGTATCATCAACGCTCTTTAAATAGTTCAGATATGAGGTGTCAGCCTCACCAAAACAGGCTGCATACCCGGTATAGAGGTTGTTCTTCGCTGTTCCAACAGTCACCCAGTCTGATGATCCATCGGTGGCCGCTGCGTCGAGTGTCTTGTTATATACCTCTATCTTTGTATACAGTGTATTTACAGCGGTCTGATACTCACTGACAGCATCGTTATACAGTGACTCAGTATACTCGGTATACTCGTAATCAGATGCAGTGCCATTGACTATCTTCTGCAGGATACTATAGGTAGAGGTATCAGTATCAAGTGAGTCAGACTCTGAACTCTGCATATAATCTTTTGATGTATAGATGAGTGAGTTAAATGCCTCATTTAATGAGTTCCCTGCCCCATCAGTGATCCCGTCAGAGGTCACTTCATACGAGGTTCCGTTTTTTTCATTATACGCATCTATCACGTCCTCTAAACTTACAGGTTCGTACTTCCCGTTTCCCATCTTCAGATAGTTATTCAGAGCATCTGACAGGTATACCTGCGAGCCTTTAGTAAACTGCTGAAGGGTACTTGCTGCAGGAGCGGCATACGATTGTCCTATGATATTTCTAGGGTTATATAGACATTTACGTACCGTTGCACAGCACTGGCTCATGGTACCTGCAGAGTTGGCTATCTTGGTGTTTACGCTGTTTAAAAAGATGTTCTCTCCTTCAATGACCATATCACCCTTCGCTGTAAGGTACATATCCCCATCTGTTTTAACAGACACCTCGTCCCTGGCATAAACATCAACATACCCCTTCTCATCCTTCATATACAGATTATTATGGCCCATATGCTGAGGGTCCTGACTCTGCACATCTGCAAGATCACTTGCACTTTTTACAACCTCTACAAGGCGATCTACACTGTTTACAAACCCGCATGTCTCATTTGATGTTGCTGACGTGATTACATAGTTCCCATCAGGGTCTGTTGTATTGATAGATAGGATAGAGGCTGATGCAGCAATAGATGATATGTTTGACTGGTATATTGCATTGAACCGTTTTGTGTACTTATCAGGCCGCCTGCACAGGATCCCTATCTCAGGTGATGTAGTGACCTCCTGTGCTCCATCGATATACACATCAAGCACGTTTGAGAATATGGTAGAGTCCACCATCTTTGTGGTGTCACCCTCTTCTGCGGTAGCATACCCGTTATTAATCCTCCGGTCTGCCTTGAACCTTGCCCGCACCGGGTTGCACACCATCTCTGATCTTCGGGTCCAGAACATACGCCCGTCTGTATCCCCGAGCGCTTCCTGCTCTGTTGTAGTCTCAAGGTACGGAATCAATGACTGAATATACACCTCATATGCAGATCCCTGTGCATCTGCAGTCCAGTCCATCCCCATCGTGGTCTCTTCTGTAGTAGTGCCTTTTACGTAATCAGAGTCTGTCTCTTCCCGGGATGTATAGGTGGTGGGCTCATCAAAGATCGTATCTTTCAATGACGACGAGGATGAATCTTCAGTATCAGGATTATCACGTTCATCCCATGACTTTGTCGGGATATCAGCAACCTCCTTCATATACATCTGAAATACCGGGACATCGGTCATTTCAGGAGGACTGCATTTATACAGGTTATAACACGTATCACAGGTGGTGTCTACACCATTCAGCTTGCAGATGAGTTTCTTCACGATCGTGGTTGAACCGGTCTGTGTGATGAGATCTGTTCTGACAATAGGATACACCGGTTTATCGGTGGTGTCATTCTCTATGAGAGCACGTTCACACGGTGTCCTGGTATAGATCTCGATACCTGCACCGGTGATCACAACCTCATGCGTAGTATAATAGATAGGGGATAAACACGGTTTTTGTGGATTATCACCGCATGACGGATGATTTGCTATGATCGGGACGGTCTTCTCTGCATCGTTTGTCGCGTCTTCATTGTAGTATGAGAACTCATCTGACGGAAACGACCACTTCAGGATCTTGTACATGATCTCCTCTTCAGACACAACAAGTCCTGAGCAGGTGTTATACTTCTCACCGGTGACGATCGGAGCCTGGTCATCCTTCAGGTTCAGGTCAGTCCACGACTTACAGGTATCTTTACTTCGTAATGGATTCTTGATAGATGCTAACGTCTTATCATAAAAGTTGGATGAGTATATGATGTTGGATCGTGCATTCTCTGACGTAAAGTTTGATAACAGTTTTTGTGTAAATTTACAGTCTTTATTCTGTGATACAGACCATATATCATCATATGGAAGCGTGGATATCGAAAATACCCCTCCGATAAGAAATGCATTATTAAGATCAAAGAATGTCATCTCGTTGATCGTCTGCGTATCCCTGCGTTTGAGCTGCTCATCGAGCTCGTACTTAGCGTACATGATGATCATCACATCTCCATCCTTTGGAATAGAGATCATCGACGATGTAGAGCTTCCAAGTCCGAACACCGGGCATCCCAGTATCTTTATGACCTTCCCACCCACCTTACGTTTCAGCACAACATCGGCACGCATGGTATCGAGATCAACAGATTTAACAATAACCAGATCGATTGTATTGACCTTTTGAACCTGTCGCTCAGATAATGTTAATAACCGTTGCCCGAGTGTTGCACTATTTGCGCTTGTATCTGCTGACATTATCCTCCTACTATATTAGATTTTGTATAGTTATCAAGTCTTGTATACCCTTTACTCACCGTAGTATCAACCTCTCCGTATCCGGTAAGAGTCTCTCCACTTGTTGACAACTGATCCATCTCTCCTTTGATGGTTGTATAGTACTCCTGGCCGAACGTGGATCCTGTATGATGAACTGTGGTAGCCCTGAGGCTCACCGGTGTGATGGCCTTGGAATCCTTGTCAGTCTCACCATATACAATAGACTGAATATATACCTTATCTCCGACATTAATACTTGGAGTGAGCAGGACCTTTGCGGTCCATGAGTATCCGGCTGCCATCTCAACACAGTTATCAGGCTCATATGATATAAGCCCGGTATTGACATTGAATATAAATACGTTTGTAGATGTTGTGGATTCTGTATCAGTAGTCTCCTCTCCAGATTTACTGAGTGAGCTCTTCTTACAGAACTTAAACCCGGTATCTTTCCGGTTAAACCAGATGAACTTATCAGGTTCTGTAGGAACCATCATCATTCCATACCGTTCTATATCAGAGTATCTGGGATCATCCATCATCTTCTTGTTGTTGTCAGCGATAAGAAACCCGTTCAGTTTTCTGGTGACCTCCTCAATGATCTGATACGGTTTTCCGACATAGGTCTCCCATTTGGAGGTGACATATCCAGACTCTTCTATATCATCGATCTTTACCGAACCGCCGAGTTCATCAACGGCATCCCGTATAATAACGCTATAATCTGTGCCTGGAGGATACTCATGGTCGTTCATCTTGTTATGAACATCAGTATACAGGTTGCTTATCGAGTCTGTACATCTGATCGTGGTGACGGTATCAAGACCTTCCACGGTTGTGTATACGACATCTGTTGAACCGTCAAAGATGACCTCAAAGTTATCTTTATATCCTGCAGATATCTGTATCGGAAGGTTCCTGTCAGATATTTTATGCCTGATCTCTTTCGGAATATTATACACCCTCACCTCTGCAGAGTTGGCATTTCCATTCGTATTACAGGTGACGTCAAACATGATATCATGCCCGTCATAGATACCCTGATTTGTAATCATATCATCAGAGTAGGTATAGGTGAACTGTCCTCCGGTAGGACGGGCAGAGTATACCGTGATACTCGGATAGCGAAACAAGTAGTATGTGCTGTCAGACTCCCCGTCTGTTGGAAGAGTACAGATAACCACCTCAACCACACGGTAGATATACTTGGTATCTGTCTTCACCTCGGTGATGACAGGCTCTGACACCTCGTCAGGCTCGGTTATTGTTATCTTATCCTTGAGGGTGACGAGTTCATATGTGTTGTTATCAAAGGTGACAAGTGCAGAGACGGTGAACTCACCTGATACGAGAAATATATGATAATATGACATATCAGACTGATCGTCAACATACTGCACCGAGCCTGTATCCTCTCCAAACTTCCATTTTATCGCGGTTATCGTCTTGTCTTCAGATGAGTTCTCTACCGTGAAGATGATCTTGTCCGGACGAACACCCTTTTTAGCACTCGGTGTTATGGTTATGACAGAACTATCATCAGTAGATGCATTGTCATCATTATACCGTTGCCACTGACATGCAGTTCCTGTATAATCATCAAGATAGGTGACCTCCCCAGGGGACAATGACGGATCTCCGGCACACGCATACTTGATCTCTGACGTGTTCGATGACTTATCGATATACTTCCGCAGACACCAGCACTCGTTCTCGATGCACTCCTGTGGAATTGTACTCATATCGCCACCAGAGTGCAGCTATCACTCGATATGCTTGATACATATAAGGTGTATGTTACTGTGGTTGTACTCCTGGCATTCACTACTTTATCGGTGATAACATACCCGTTACCTTCAACGATCTTTCCACGAAATAACAGTTTATTTGCAGCGTTATAGACATCTATAGTAAAAAACCCGAAGAGAACATTGTATCTGAACTGGATCGTATATGATACGCCTTTGATATATGCCGATACCTGTTGTGGATAACTCTGCCCTGCGTATGATTTTATTGATACCCCGGTCATGTTAATACACCGTATTCCCTACCGCTGATCCATTCTTCTGTGTGGACTTTACTGCAAGATACTGCCTATTTACAACAGTACCGTCATCTGACGTATATCCCATCGCATTTTTAATGGTTGATGTATTTGTACCTGCATCGGTGCGAACCGCAGAACTCTTGGTCACGGTACCTTTCAATACTTTTGCATACTTGATCTCTGCAAGTTGTACGGTGCATGGGTAGGTATTCACAGACGAGTCTTCATCAAAATTGATGCTTACGATAGCCATATTCTTGAACGAGCCTGTACCGGTTACAACCGTAACAAGTTCTTTCTTGACGTACATCGCCATCAACTGTTCAAGCTCTTCTCTCCTTCGCACAAGTTGAAGTTTTGCAGTCATCTGTGTTGGTTTGATGTTGACATGATCAGAGATCTCATATCCGTTCTCAACCCGATGAGTAGGAATATCTGCAGATTCACTGTATGATACCGCTAACGTTGCAATAAATGTCAGAGTACCGATCATGATCTGTTGTGTATAGATCTCCTGGTTATCTTCTGCACACCAGTTGATGGTCACGACATTCCCGTCTTCGTCTGTATACGTGGTAACATCAGTATCTGTTGCAACAAATGCGCATGCTGCACGAGTGAGAGAATAATCATAATTCTCCCTGATAGTATCATAATCTGTCATTATATACCCCATGTTTCCATTTCATGGTTGATGTATCCGATGATCTGATCCTTGGTGATCCGTGCGATCGCCTGGCCTAACTTCTCAACATCCACGGTTCCCTTGTTGATCGCTTCTGCAAGATCCTGTGACGGAAGGCTGAACGACATACTCATTCCAGACATGTCAAATGTATTCCCTCCTGATCCGGTCTTATCTGATATGTTCTGAAGATGGTTGTTCATCTTTGCCAATGCTTCAGCGTTATCAGCAGGAGTTATGGAGGTTTCACGCTTGGTGTTGTCTATCACCTGATGGGTATTTGTGACAACATTTGTGATACTCTCCTTCTTTGTAAAGGATTTGACCGCATCAGTGGCAACATCCGCGGCTGCTCCACCAATATTACCCTGCAGGATCTTCATTGCCCAGTCTGGAGGTTTAATACTGTTGAACTGATCGATGAGCTGCTTGATCTTATCGATGATAGCATTGACCGTATCAGTAACACCCTGTAACGCATTCTTGATCTTGTCAAACACATCTTTGACTGAATCGGCAATATCCCTGAATATCTTGAACTTTTCAGAGAGATACATGATGATATCACGAAGTGTCTTGAATGGATTCAGTATCTTATCCATGATAGAGATGATGAACCCGAATACCTCATTGATATACTTCACCGAGTTGATGATGGTGTTTGCAATCCCTCCAAACAGACTGGTAAACACATCACCGGTCGTGGTCTTGAGATCATTGATGTATGATACAGTGTTCTTGATGATGTCTGATATGTTCAGGATGGATGAGAACGATCCCATGATCTGACCTGGTATACTTGATATTGCAGATACCACCCCGGCTACACTGATAGATGATATGATCTTCATCAGGGATGTAAACCCTGAACTCGCGGTATCAACAGTCTTTGATACTGCACCAAGTCCGGCATTGATCAGATCAAGTGCAGGTTTCAGATCGTTCTTGATACTGTTCACGATCGATGATATGCTCACATTCTTCAGGGATGCTGTAACAGCATCAACACCCTTTGAGACCATATTGATACCGAGCAGCATCAATCCGAACGGGTTACTCACCATGGCAAGGAGTTTTACTGTATCTCCAAGACCACTGAATGCATTCTTGACCGGTGCAATAAGATCAGGGATGCTGGTAAGGTGATCCTTTACATATGCAATCGCTGCACCAAGAAGGACAAACGGTGCAGTTACCGGGTTGCATAGTGCAGCAAGTGCGGTTAATGCGTTTCCTGTAGAGCCACATGCTTTCATGAATGAGTTGAAGAGATCTACCAGGAACTTTATTGCGTCTATGATGACCTTGAGCACCGCTATGACTGCTAATATTGAGGCGATAAATGGTGCCACTGCTACAATAGTAAGTACTGCTGCAACAATACCTACCCACTTTGCAATCTCTTTTAATGCGTCAAGGATACCTGAATCTTTCAGGAACTTTATAAACTTATCACACTCTGAAATGAATGCTGTAAACATATCAGATATGGATGCATTATCTATTTTAATACCAAGAAACTCAAGAACTATCTTCATTAGCTCCTGGAACATCTCATATGCAGGTTGTAACACCAGCATTGCTCCCTTCACAAATGAGTCCCAGACCTCTCCAAGGTATTTTATTGCCTTCCCGCCCGTTTCAGATAACCACTGGAATACGCGACCAAACCCTTCGATGACCGGTGTTACCTGCGGGATATACTGGGAAAGCCATACAAAGAATCCACCAAGTAATGATTTATCCCATCCCTTGTTAAACACATCCCATAACAGATATATTGCTGCGGTTATAGCGGCAATGGGGACTAATATAGGGGCAGCTGATACGATAAACGCAACCATCGCTGCAGTAGCAGTGCCTAACGCTCCGGTAAGGGTAAAGAATGCACCTGATAACCCTATCGTAGATATAGTTGCTGCTACGTCTGCGGCTATCCCACTCACTACAGCAACAGTCTTCTGACCTAATGCAATTGCTGCTGCTACTGCATTGGTCTTGATGAGGTTGAGAGATGCCATGAGACCGCCTGATGCTATCGTTGCAGCCTCATCGGCAGCCATGCCAGCAAGAGTTGCGGTAGTACGTGCAATGGTGGCTATAGTAGCCTGTATCTGTGCAGGGATAGTTACCAGTACAGCATTCTTGAACTGCATCAACATGGCAAGCACGTTCTTGAGATTCAGTCCAAGTATCTCGGTTGCTTTATAGTACCCGATGATAGCAATCGTGCCTACAATAAGACCTGATGCCAGTGTGGCAACCATACCTATAACAGCAAGTATTGGTTCAGGTAATGCATCTATCATCTCAAGTACAGCATTCACCGGTTTTAAGATCATACCAAGGGCATTGGTAAACGGACCTGAAAGTTTCTGCTGTAATGTATCAATATTAGTATTAAGCCGTGTAAATGATTCTGCAAGGGTATCTGGTCCTTCAGATGCCTGACCAAACTGCCTGAGTACAGCATCCATGGCCTTTGCACGAACAGCAGATCTATCTTCCCGGGAAAGAGTATTCCACGTACCTGATAGGTTCATCTCCTGCTGCGCCTTCTTCATCTCCTCGTTAAAGGCTAACTGTGCTTCACGGCCTCTCTCTCCAAACTGTTTTCTGAAGTCTTCAGCTGAAAGACCATTGGTCATGAAGTTGGTCACTTCTGAGAAGGCCTGGCTCATGGAGATCTTCATCTGATGAGCGTAGTCAGCAACGGTCTTCATCACTTCAGGCATCTGTTTTGACGAGACAAACATCGCAGAGAGTTGGGAGTTGAACTTTGCAATGTCACCATCATCAAGCAGTCCTTTGGTTGCACGCAGCCCCTCTTCAATAACCTTGTCGGTCTGCTCCCCTACCATGGCGGTGAGCCTGAGCGCCTCCCTGGCATTCTCTGCGATCTGTGCCATACCCTCCTTGAAGTATGACACGATACGATCAGACATCTTCTCAAAGTACTCAGCTGCCTCTACTGCTGCAAGGGCTGACTCGTCGATGCCTTTCCTGACCTTATCAGACTCTTCCTCACTATCCTTAAACCCGTCTTTCAGCTTCTTGTTTGCGATATCAAGATCTTCGGTAAGTTTTATAACCGATGCTTGGAGATCTGCAATCGTCTGCTTTGACTGTTCAGCAATGGTCTTATCAGGATCGATGATCTTGTCAAGTAACCCGCCATACTTTGAGTATAGCGTATCAAGAGCGGCTGATATATCACCGATCGATCCAGTAACCTGCTTTGCCATCTCCTGTACTTTACCGGTGATGGACCCGAATGCCACAGAGAGATCATTCGCCTTTCCAACCGTGGCATCAACATTATCACCCTCTTTAAACTCAAGTGATACCGGGATCTTGACAGGTTTGATCTTTGTTACCGATGCGGTGAACGCAGAGAGATCTGCTTTCACCGGTACAGTAATGTCTTTAACCGTGTTCTGTATCTCTGTCAGATCTACAGATGCTGGAATAATAAGGCTATCCACTTTATTGTTGATATTTGTAATTTCAGCGGTGATAGGTACTACAATATTGGATAGTTTCTGCTGCAGAGAGGTAGTATCGGTATCGATAGGTATGGATAATGTACTGATCTGCTCTTTAATAAGGGAGAGATCAGCATCAACTGGAACAGTGATGACAGATATCTGCTGTTTAATATCTGATGTATCAACGATAAGAGGAAGTATCTGACTTGTGATCTGTTCGGTGATACCGGTCCAGTCTATCTTCGGGTACATCGGGATCTCAAGATGAGGGAGATCCTTCATGAGATCCTGTGCAGCCTCCTCCTTCTGGTTCTCAAGGAAACTTTTCAGTACAACCGTAGGGGTGATGTCCACCGGTACCGTGAGTTTCCAGTCTTTTCCTACCGCGTCCTGAACGCCCTTGATGAGATCGTTGACTGCTTCTGGTGGAGCCTGTAACTTGATATCAACGGGAGGGATATCGATCTTGATGTCAAGATTATCAACAGTGTCCTGGATACGGGTCTGTATAGTTTTAAGTGTCTCTAACGTCTTTTGATCTATAGATTCAGTAAACTTGGTGAATGAAGCCTCTATCTTTTTCGTGGAGTCGTCTACAATCTTTAATATACTCTTGAACGTCTCTTCAGCGTTATCACTGAATTTGAGATTGTAGTATGCATCACTCCCATTCTGCTCCATATGCGTACCTGTTACATAAAAAGAGTATTAAAGAGTCGTCACAACGATGTATGTTCTGTGACGTACCCGTCTTTTCCTACCACGAACTTTCGTGTGAATACTCCGCCTGGAAGATCTGATCGTATCGGTGTTGACCGCGGTGCTGCAGGTTTTTGTGGTGTCACCGAAGTTGTACTTGCCGGTGCCTGTTCATCTTTGTTGTACAGTTCAGAGAGGGCATATATCCAGCCGAGCTGCTTCTCAAGGGACCATTCCTTTACAATGTCTATATCGGTATGTGTCTTAAGTGCGATCACATAAAGCGGGAGAGACCTTTTGACTGTTCTTGAGAGGTCGTCTCCGAGTCTGGAAAATCTTCATTAGCCTCAGCCTGATGATTCTCCATAATTGCAGTTCCAAAGGCAGAGATGCGTTTGATATTCCATGATGCGAGATCATTCTCCCTGTAGAGTCGGGTCTTCTTCTTTTCGTCGATGACACTCTCAAGGATCAAGGTTTTGAACATGTTTCCAAGTTTTCCAGACTGCTGATACTCTCCTATGATATCCAACAGTTCAAAACCAGTTAATTTGCGTGCAGTATACGTCTCACCTGAGACAGTAATAGTATAGGTTTCCATAACACTTAAATAATAGTAATTAGAAGGTATTTAAACCTTTCTAGTATGAAGTCATATCTCCACCGGAGTATGTCTTAAATGTCATAGCGGTGCCTGTCGTCAGATTCTCAGTAGTGTAATTCTCTGCAATCTTCAGAGCAAGACCCTGGATGACAACCTCATTTGCATCCATGCCAAATGTTCCGGTGTTGATCTGGGTGATAAGACATGATGTACAGTCAACCTCGATATAATCACTTACTGCGAACGTGATGTTAAAGAGGTAGTTGTACCGCTTTGCCTTGATAAACTGAGACATCATGGACGACGTAATACGCATCCGTATAGCCCATGTAGGCTTGATGTGATGCAGGTTAAAACCAACCACGCCACGGAGTGTCTCGATATGGGTAACCTCACGATCATTGTTGTACTCGAATGATGTGAAGTCGTCCACAACGCTGCCAAATGCAGTAAGGTTGATGTCTCTGACATCCCACTTTACAACATCATTTGTGGTACCGCTGCTGTCAAACCCGTGAAGGTCATCCTGATTTGTGCCGTTTGTGTAAAACGTATCAACAATATTTGTATCTGCCATAATTCACCTCACACACTCACGACGAGATCCATCTCGAATGTATGCACATCTCCTGCAAGCTGAGCAGCAACACTGATACCACGGAGGATACGGTTTCCACGGTCTGCAACAGTGATCGAGTCAACGGTTGGCATGGTGATGGTATATGTGCTGATAGACCCTTCACGGAGCAGGCGTTCCATCGCGTCACGGATTGCCACACGCACAGTAGAGATACCAGCGGTGGTGAATGGAATCTTCGATGAGTTCAGCCTGAGCGTGAGTAGAGAGCTTCTCAGGATCGCCTTTGCATAGTTCTCAGTACGAACGATATCAATGAACTTCGGTGAACCGTTGGATGTGAGCGAGTTTGAGAGGCAACTGGTGTTGTTTGCCGTGATGATCGCGTTGACATTTGCAGCCTCAAGAGTTGCAAGATCGTTTGCACTGAAGTAAGTACCTACAGAGGTAGAGACTGTACGCCAGATGACCGAGTTCCATGGCTTTGAGCAACAGATCGCACCAAGTGCAACAGCTGCAACATCGTCTGCAGGAATGACCGCCTTGTACTTACATACAATAGCCTTCCCGGTTCCCGGGACTGATCCTGACTCAAACGTGATAACACCGGTCGCCTTATCAAGGGTGTAATCGGTGGTAACAGTCTGTGCAGTTCCGCCTACGGTAATGACCGGGTCTCCTGATATCGGGAAGTTTGGCGTTGAGAACACAACTGTAGTTCCGTTTCCAGTACCGATGATCTGCCCGTTTGTTGAGAAGTCAAGGGTTGTGGTCAGTTCTGCATCGTTGTGCGCAAGCACGTATCCGTTCTTGGAGTTGACGTTTGTTGCAACGCTGGTCACGATATCAGCAGCAGTCTGCCCGGGAGCATTGGTCATGCTGAAGATCAGATTACAGGTGTTTGCAAGCCCTACATACTCTGATGCAAGAGCATCGTTGACATACACACCAGCAAAGACGATGCTGTCAAAGTTACCCTGGAGTGCAAGTGGCTGAATGGTTGCAAGTGCGGATGCAATGTTCACCGCGGTGGGCTTACGATCTGTTGCACATGGTATTGCCATGACGTACATCTGGCTGACACCCTGGTTGAACAGTCCCTGTGCTGCACGTGCCACGGGAGAGATACCAAGAAGTGTGCCATTGGTGTATCTGCAATGATCAGCAAACACTGCTGTCAGCGTGTTATACAGAACCGGTTTGTATGTGGTAGACTCAGAGAGACCGAGCACCAGCGGTACGCCCCATATAGTTGTGGTTGCAACTGCAGTCTCATCCACAACGTTAATCGTTATTGAGTTAGCTACGTCTGGAATAACGCATCACCTGAGTACATCAGGTGATAGAAAACTATTTAAACGACAGTCGAATTACCGCTTCAGATCGATGAAAAAGGTAGATGCATCACCTGAATACTGGCCTTCAACCACATGATATGCTCCTTCCACATACCGCACGGTATTAAGGGTTTCCCATACTGCCATTGGATATCGTATTGTGACATCAAACTGCTTCCTGAGAAGTCCGTCATCAAGATGAGAGAGATCGGTCACTGCAGAGCAGTTCAACACCTCGGTGTAATCCCTGAGTGTAAGCATCTGCCATTTCTGCATCAGTTTTACGGCATAGTTAAGGATACCAACCGCATCATACATATCAGACTGTGCAACATGGATGTTTACAGACATGATACAGGTATACCGCTGTCCTACCAGATTTACAACCGTGTCATCATCTGATCCTGCATCATACTTCAAAAGAAGATTGGTTGGAGAGTGGATCCCTCCCATATTCTGATCGTTGAAGTACGATATCGTGATCGCCACTTTTACCGATGAGAGCATATCACGCACAGATGCGAGATGAGCATAATCGGCACCTATCGTATAGGTCTTTGTATTAAATGTAAATGAGGTGGGTATAGATTTGAATATACTCGTCTCAAGCCCGTCAGGTCTCATCGTTTCACACCTATAATGGCAATAATGGATCCCACCAGTCCGGCAGTTGCCTCAGTGAGCTCACGTGCCTCTGTAATGATCTTTGCAACCTCTTCCTTTGATATCTCGGTACCGTCATCACTGTTTGGCTGTATGGCATCATCGATAGCATCAAGGGTCTCCCTGAAGTGGCCGATGAACTCAATAAATTTACTCCTTAGGCTACCAAACATGATACCTAAAAGTAATGTCCATATAATTGATAAGTAAAACCAAACCTGATACGGGTCATTCAAATCCATAATATAAAAGTGATTCAAAATGATTATATATATTAGTCAATATGCTTTGACTTCAATTGTTCTAGTATGTATTCTTTTTCATTTGGTATGACTGTTCTGAATAATGGGCGTTCCGGGATCTCGTCTGTGCCATACTCAAGCCATAACACAATCTTTGCACGTTCAGGAAGACTGAATACCCCTACAAGGATGTTAACGGTGTTATTCTCCCGTATAACACGATAGTCAAGAGAATCAAGTAACAGTCCGGTCTCATGCCATGCAAGACCGTCCCCACCTGACGGGGGCCAGTTAAGGGGGAGAGAGTGCTGAGTTCTGATGGTAAACTTCAGTTTATCTACAAGATGCTTTCCAATAGCATCATAATCAGGTTTACTGTTTTTTATCGCGGTTAACCTTTGTTTCAATTTGGATAGGTCCGTCTCCAGTCTGAGTTGTATCACCATTAAACAGCTCCAGTAATCGTTGCTGACAGGTTTCACAGCAGCATATAAATACCATCTTCCCATATTTCTTCGGGAATGAGATTAACTGATCCCGTTTCTGCCTGATGGTCAGGTTGATCTGATTGCTACACTCAGGGTTGAAACACGATACCGTAACGATCTGTTCATCGATGTCAGGGAGCGAGTCATACTCGGTAAGAGCAGCCTTCACCTCAGCATCCTCTATCTTCATCTTTTCAGACTCAGTAACCAGGTAGAAATCCCCGTTCTTCTCTGTTATATGTTTCATGACACCTGCTCCAATCTCAATGGATCAATACTTAAACTTCGTTTAAGATACACTATCTCGTTCATATATGCTTCAGGTTCTACAATTCTCTTCTTTAAGTTAAGAACGACACCGTACAGAAGTATCTTCTCACGTCTGATTGTGCAGAATGATCGTTCTTTGCAGTTCAGCGTGCATATGCCCTGGTGAGGGCATATCTGATACACGATACGTTCATTCACTGCCAGCTCGGTTTCCATACCGGAACCTCCTCTGTCTCTGCTTCGGTCTTTCCTATATCCTCTGGCGGTTCTGACTGGTCTATAACAGGTTCACCAGCGGTCGCATCAGTAAATCCTGCTGATAGCACCGTCGTTGGATCAGGAGTGCCTGCATTGGCCTGAAGCCGTACCAGATGATACGAGTATCTTACAACACCTAATTTTGCCCAGTATGGGAGTTTCTGCGGTCGTGCTTGAACTTCCCAGTGGGAGTTCTCACCGTCAAGCTCCTCGATGATGATCCTGTCACGGGGAGAGAGGTTTACCTCGGTGTAAAGTCGTCGGTCACCAACATTGTAAATAGCCTGGGGAGATCTGGATATCATCTCAAAGGTGACATCCTCCCAGTGCCCTTTAATAGGCTCGGTAGTGATCACTTCAGGGACAAACTCACCAGAAGAGTCGGTTTTTGCATGTGACAGTACCAACACTTTATACATGTTTTTATGGTAATTCATCACATCAAGACAGGTCTTCATTATTCTCTCCTAGTAGTTGTCATACATGCAGAACATCGGCGCTTCAAGCTGAAACAGCATCTTATCAATCTGCTCATTCAGGATCTGAATTGCAGCACCGTAATCTCCACCCCATTGAATTGAGAGCCCGCCTTCACTTACACCAGTTGGTGTCCGGTCAGGAGTGGGCATTACAAGAGATGTGAGCAGATCTACAGATGCCATAAGACGCTGGATCTTTGCGCCGGTAGGCGTTGAGATATGAATCTCGTAATTTGCACTGAGCCAGTAGTCAACCCAGTGAGAGTTTGAGTATGTAAACCCTCCAGTAGTGACCGGCATCATACATGCCGGATCATTTCCAGCGGTATACACATTACTGATGGCCTGTCCCTGACCCTGATATCTCCGGTAAATAAAATCAGCTGCTGCATCAAGTGCTTCCTGAATGATCTCATCAGGAAAGGTGTAGGGTTCGGTGAGATCCCTGATCTGATATCTAACAGATGTGATTGTTGCAGCCATGATCACACCTATTCAGTCTTTGCCGGTTTCTTTGCACGGGTCTTCTTGACGATCTTCTCTTCGATGATTGCGGCCTCTTCTGCAGCCTCGGTGACGATCTCTTCTGCTGCGGTCTTGACAACCTCTTCAAGTTTCTTTGCAGTCGGAGGAATTGCTGCTGTTGATCTGGCAATACCCATCTTAAGCGCAGTTGCAAGTGGATTGGCTCCTGCAACATTTGCCATCTGCCCGGGTTCTACAGGGAAGTCTTCACCCGTCACATTGGTGGTGTACGGATCAGGAAAGAGCGGGTCTGTGGTCGTTGCTGACATATCAACAGTAACGGTCTTATCACGGTTAACAGAGCCGAGAATGATAATGTTTCCACGTTTTACAGCGCTTGTGAACCCTGATCCCCATTTTTCACGGTCACCTTCAACAACAAATGTATTTCCTTTGTTATAGGTATTTCCGCCAAATACGAATTTAGCAGATCTAACCTCAACCTCTAAATCTTCCATGTTTAAATGTTTTCATTATAGAGTATATAAACCTTTCGGTAATATTATATACAAAAAAAGAGTTATGCAGAGATGGAACCGGTCTTCTCAAGGCGGTCAAGGAACACCGGGTTGGTAACGATCATCTCAAGGTCTTCAACCTTGTCAGCATGTGCAAGGCGCTTTCCATCTGGGTTCACAAGTTCATAGTCACTGTATGTCTTCTTCTCTGATGCGTTGAAGAGTGGGGAGTTGCCTACGATCTTGTACCCGTTATCAAAGGTCTTATAAACCTGATCCTGAACAGAATTTTCATTAGCCATAATAAGCCTCCAGCACTTAAAGTTTTCTATTACTACTATATAAGGTTTTCGTAACAAATTAATAGTATATTTAACTATCCTATTTATGTATATAAATCACCACATAGTAGCAATGGATCTGACTGAGTTAAAACGGTATTCTGAAGCATTTATTCAGAATGATGATGCTGTCAGGGAGAGTGAACAGAATCTTAAGACATTGCTGCGCCATATTACTGATTTTATCCTCATTATACAGGCAGATCCCCCATACACCATACTTGATGCAAACCAGGCGGCATTGAATGCGCTTGGATACTCAATACCTGCCATTCGCAAACTCACCGTATATGATCTCCACCATGAGAAGTGGGTTGATGATATCGAGGCATGTCTTACAAACAACAAATGTGAGATTCCTCTCCTGAAGTCAGACAAGAATGAGATCCCGGTTGTAACCAATATCTCACAGTTTGAATGGGACGGAATACCGGCATATGTCTGTGTTGCAAGAGATATGACCGAACGGATAGAGTATGAGAATGAACTGAATACGAAGAACTTGGAACTTGAGATCGCATTAGAGCAGTTAAAATCAACCGAAGACAGTCTCAGGCAGCAGATAGACTCTATCATCTATCAGAATATTCTGATCAGGGCCATGTGTGATAACGTGCCTGATATGATATGGGCAAAAGACATCAATAAAAACTATATATTTACAAATAAATCTATCGCAGAACGGTTATTAAATGCATCAAACACCAGAGAGCCTGTAGGAAAGAACGATATATACTTTGCTGAACGTGAACGACAGAACCACCCTGATAATGAGGCATATCATACATTCGGTGAGATGTGTCAGGATAGCGACGATATCATCTTAAAGACAGAACAGGCACAGCGGTTTCAGGAGTTTGGTAACGTTAAGGGTGAGTTCTTATGGCTCGATGTCTGGAAGACACCCTTATACCTTGGTACAGATCTCATAGGGATCGTGGGATCAGGCCGTGATGTTACAGTAGAGAAAAGTCTGCAGAACAAGATCACAAACCAGAAGAACTACCTTGAAGCACTCCTTGAGAACCTTCCCATACCGGTATTTTACAAAGATCTAAACGGGACGTTCATCAACTGTAACAATAAATTTGCCGAGTTTTATGGTGCATCCAAGAGTTACATCATAGGAAAAACCACCTATGATCTCTTCCCTGAAGATGCAGATTACTTGTTAAAAGAAGAACAGCGGTTATTCACCGAAGAGAGCATCCAGTTCAATCATAATGTGTGTGATAGAAATATGACTGCCCAGCCCACACTCATCATAAAAACCCTGCATCGTGACGTGAATGGAGAACCTATAGGAATTATAGGTTGTGGTATCGGTCTTCCGTTTAAAGATATAGGAGGTACATCATGACTGATTTAAACACCCCGTTAGAGATTAATACGCTCGGTATTACACTTCGAGATCTCCTGAATATGTACCTCAGGGAGATAGAGACGCTCCAGGGAGCTCTTGCAAGACTAGAACACCGGGTAGAGATCAACATATCACGTCTTGACAGTGATATCAGACAGAATGGTACCATCACCAGAGAAGACATCTCGATGCTGCGTGATGACCTGAACGGTATACGGGATCATGTATCAACGATAGAGTCCACAATAGGCGCTCTCAATAACACGCTTACCACCATGATCAATGATGCAGAGACACGACGACGCGAGAGTGACCACGCTCATGAACTCCAGCTGAAAGAACTTCAGATCAAAATAGGGTTGATAGGTGGTATCGCAGGGACAATATTTGCATCGGTTGTTACTGTTCTGGTAGATTATATTCGGTCTCTGGTGACTGGGTGACCTTATACCCCAATGATTCCATCTTCAATGTCACCTTATCCATGATATCCTGGTCTATGTCTTTTGGTATAGGTTCCCATGTGCCATACTGCGCTGCAAGTGTGGTATATAACTGAAGTTGCACCCTGATAACATCGTCAGAACAGACCCACCCGAGATCATGATTGTACTCGGCTAATAACCCGTCAATAGTGAGTCTCATTGTTTTGCTCCTTTTAATGTGTTGATGATGAAGTTGAAGTAATCAGGATCCTTCTCATGGAACTTCACCGGATCATCATACAGATATTGAAGACCCATGGATAGTATTTCAGTTGCATCTGTTCCATCATAAATCTTTCCACAGTATGGATCAGGGAAGTGATCAGGTTTACACATCTCTTCTTTATAATTACGACCGGTCACATCTGATAATTTTACGAGTTCCTCTCCTTGTGTCCGCCTGTTTAAGAAGTCAATACATTGCTGTTTGATATTCCCGGACTTCTCAAGTACATGGCCTAATTCATGCACACAGGATTTGGCAAACGTATGATGACCGGCTGCCCAGCTAAAGGCGAGAAGCACAAAATGAGTTCCATCATCATTCTTTGCCATAAACCCACGACGAGGAGGAAGAGGATACAAATATGTCGGTCCTGTTTGAGGAATACCTTTTGTAAGTTCAGTAAACCATTCTGTAGCAGGTTCAATACTCTCATACAGATGTTCTGCTGCTAAATTATGCTCAAACGACTGGTCAGGCACATTAGGGAAGTACTTCTGAAGAATAGACATATCTTTAGGAGTACTGAACGACTGCATAATCTGACTCGGCTGATTTTCTACACCTGTATTAATATGGTTGAATATCTGATCATACACCGGTTTTAACGCTTCATGCTTTTGCCTCTCAAGTTTATTAATGACATCATTGACATTCCAGTCAAGTTCACGCATAATGTTTTCAGACTCTTTCCTCACCTTATTTCTGTCTTTCACGTTACCCTTGATCCTCTTGAGTTCTTCAAGTTGATTCATTAACACTTCAAGTTGACCATTCAACTCTTTACGTCTTGCAAAAAGGGGAGCCATCTGATTGCTGATATTGGTATACGCCTCAAGATGAGGGGTTATGGTATTGAAGTCAAAGTCTGCAGGCTTTGGATTGGTCGCTTTTGTAAAATGCTCAAATGATGACTGACCAGGATCTGATCGCACAATATCATCTGTCTCATAGTACTTCGCGCCACGTGGAGTAGTCTGCACATTTGCACCTTTTGGTACTTTATCTGGCGTATTAGTGATGTATACTCTATAGAGATCGAGCATGATCTTTTTGCGCACATCAATATACATATAGATTAATCGTAGTTTTGTATTAAAAATAGTTGTCAGAGCCGTTACATTTATTATATTTCGAATATAATTGTGTTGTATATGACCGTGATTGAGAACATTCTGTGTTCATTGGAGCTTGAAAACAAAACAATGCATGAGATCTACCGTGAGATTGGTGGAAAAGAGAATACCGTAAAATCAGAACTGTATCGCATGAAACGCTACAATATGGTAGTGCAGAACAACGATGACAGATATACGCTTACAAAGACAGGGATTGGCGAACTACTCAAGATAAAACGTGAATCTATACCACAGTACCCACGCGGGAACCGTGCTGCATCGAAATCTGAACTATATGAATGTCTTCCTGATAGGGAAGTGTTCACTATCAATGACGTGTTCGATATCATCGGAGCAGAAAAGGAAGAGCCTCTAGTATCTCAGGTAAAGTATACGATAAACGGACTGCTCCGTGAGCATAAGGTTGTGCGGGTAAGCCCGGATGATCAACCACGAAATAAACTGGTTGAATATATCAAAGGAATGGATGAAGGTGAATGGTATTGCACATCATGTCATGCCATCCTCCAGGCAAATGAGTTTGATGCCATGAACTGGGGTGTGTCTGGATCGGTATGTATCCACTGTCAGAATGATGGAAAGACCGTTGTACTGAACCATGTTGAACAGGAACCGGTAATGGCAGACTCGGTAGCAATAGCCAATAATCAGTTTGCACTGGCACAGGCTATATCACATCAGATCGAGGAGATTAACAAGGCAGTTGTCTGCTCAAACTCACGGTCTGCACTGCTTGCTACAAGACTTGATACCATCGAACAGAACCTGAAGAGACTGGTGGACATTCAGCAGGATACATACACTCTATTCCAGGGCATTATGAAAAAGAGTCAATCTTATGCAAAAGTTTAATTTTATTGGTTAACAAGGAACCACATATTTAAATCTATTTTATATAATTATTTTGTTGTAACTGAAACATTCGATATCTTTAACTATCCTCCTGTATAATGTATATACATGGTAGAACAGTTTGTATCTGGAAAGTTGATGCCAGATCCAAAGAGCGACTGTGATGAGCTGAACTGTAAAGAACTCATTATCGAGTTTGTAAAGAAGTTTGGCAGGTCACCAACCGATGTAGAAGACTTCCTTCTGAATAAGATTCATGAGTTATCTCTTGTTACAAAATGTAACCATGTCGATACCATGAATGCCAGCCCCTGGTGGGATGAACAGTTACCTCATGATGGTGTTCCGGTATCAATCACAAAAGACTATACCATCAAGAATGTAGATGATCCACGGTGGATTCATATCGCATATGCTGCAGCAACAAACAACCGCACATCCCGGATCACATGCAGTACACCTGAAGTGAAGGCTGCGTTGATCGAGAAGATCACCAACTATCTGAGTAGAAATATAACATATACAGGGTTCCCATACAAATTACCCGAAGATATTATGTTGAATGTATTTCCATCTGATGATGCATACATCCTTATGGTTACATCATCACTCGGCCAGAGAAGTATCACTATTACCTCTGTCTGATCCAAAACATATTTCTATCCAAACATCCAATTATTTTGTATGAAGGAATGGTCAGATCAGGATGTAGCCACACTTAAGACGTTGTACTGCACGACATCTGCAACATGCCCGGAGATCGCAGCGGTTTTAAACAGGACAAAACGTGCTGTTGCTCAAAAAATTAATAAAATGAGTTTATTTGATCAACGATCAGTGCCTATGCGGTAAATGCACGGGCTGCAAATGCAATATTACCAGTACCGACTGTAACGCCTACACTGGTACACTGAAACAGTTTCATGGCTCCGGCAGTTCCCTGGAGAACCGGAACAAAGGCTCCTGATATCTCTGAAGACTCATCAAAGTCAGTTGCACGGGTTGGAGCGCCTGTACCTACAATGTAAACCCCATTTTGTGATGCAGTAGTCTGATCTTTTACAAGAACACGCATTCCTGCAGTAAGAGTAATACTGTCTACGGTTTGACCTGCAACAAGTCCGGTTGCAAGAGTGAGATTTGCTGTAGTAGCGACATCAGCGGCACGCTTGAAGGTAAGAGCCTTGAACATTGCATCGAGGTTAGTATCAGCTATAACCCCGGCTGCTATACCAGCAGCATTTCCAGCAACTCCTGCTGAAACACCCTTAATGTCATCCATGAATGTCATAATAATACATAATTTAGGATGTCGGTATAAAAAGATAGATCAAGAAACGAGGAGGAGATAAACAAATGATACTCTACTCCTCAACGATATAAGTGTATATCAATAATTTGCAAGTTCCATATCTTTCATAGTGAGCCTATAGAACAATTCACAGTTCCCACAATCCTTACACCATCCAGAATCTGCAGTTCCACACAGATAGGTCATATGATTTACTGTAAAATATCGTCTGACATATGCTTTGATCATACCGGGTGTTGGACACCAGTATGAGTTGATATGGCGTACCTTCCACTCATATGCCTTCCCGGTAAAATCATATATCTTCTGAAGGTCTTCTGTCAGATATCCATCATCTGTAACACCGGGTGGAATCTGATCATAGTATGACATGATCGTCAGTACTACAGGTTTGCCGGATCCGCTTATATAGTCGATAAACTCTTCAACAAACTTATAATTTGTTGGTGATACCCTAACGCGGAAGAACATAAGATTATCTTTGAATAGAAGGTTCCTCCACATGTTTATCTCCTCCTCCTCTTTTGGGTTTGCAGTAAGCACCACTGGTCCTGGGAAGTCAAGATTCTGGATCGACGTATTGAAGAAGTAGTTCTTATAGTTCACCGCAGTTTGAATGACCAGTTCCCAGTTGATGTTCGAGTCGTGACCACAGTTCATCCTGACAATATCATCTCCAACCTCTTCTGGATCTGGAATAGATGGCGAATTGATGTCTGTATAGAAAGCATTCGGTCGGTTGTAAAAGCATTGATTACACTTGTGTGGGCATAAACCGGTTTGAGGTCTACAATCCCAGATTCTACTACCCTCAAGTTTAGGGTTTTTGACAAACTCCATACATATAGTATGAAGAGAAAAGGAGATAAATGTTACAGAAGGTCTGTAACTTCTGAAGAGTCGATGATAGTGATCTCACGGTCCTTGATATGGAAGAAGACCTTCTCTTTGGTATCCTTTCGTCCGAGCTGAACAACTCCGGTATAGTCAGGATCAAGATCAAAGAAGAACGGTTCGTTTTCAACACTGTTGTGTTTCTTGAGGAACTCGCCATCAAACTTATATTTTGGGTCGGTCTTGGTGATGGCCTTCATCCAGAGTGGATTCTCTTTCCAGCTAAGCGCATTAAGCCTACCATCAACAAGGAGTTTGATACCGTAATACTTCTCATCGTTTGCAAAGTATACTTCACCGAATCCAGCTACTGCCAAAGGATCCGCTAATTTATCCCAGTTAATGGGTTTTGGTGTAAAAACCATACATATTATTTGTATGTAGAGTATATAAAACAATGTGTTACCCCGGAAGTCACCCCGGATGTTGTATATTCACCCCGGAAGTTATGGCGTTGACGTGGCGTCCACTCTTGAACAAAGAGAAGAAGTTAACAACTATACACTAACCATAACATTTATTTGTATTAACGTTGACACTATAGTGTGAAGTAGATCTGATCCCCACCGGTTATGTTCTACTTCACAAGAGCGTGAATCAAATGGCATTTCTAAAAGTTGATATGATTGTTGAGATCCCTGATGAGCATGTTGAAGAGTTTTATGATGATCTCACATCAAACCAAGAGAGAAACCGAAAACTTGCAGTTGCACAGACGATCAATACGATAAACGGAAGAGATAAATCATACCAGCGGTACATTACTGTAGTTGAAGCTGATATAGTGGATGCTGATGTAAAAGGTTACTAATTGGAGATATCAATGAAACTCTGGGATTTACCATCAGAATACCGTGAATTACACAGGAAATATCATGGTATTGATCATATCATCAGTATGCTTAAGCGATTGGAATCACTGCGTACAGAAGAAGATCTTACTGAAATGGAGTATACCTGTCTTAAATATGCAATAGTATACCATGATGTGATCTATGATCCATACGCTAATAATAACGAAGAGGCTTCGGCAGTTGAAGTTATTAAGAGACGTGTTGATTATATCAATGTAAATACTAGACATATTATTGTAAATATGATACAGAACACTGCAATATCTACGTACAATAGTGATATTAAACCTGAAATGAAGCGACTTGTTCATTTAATGAGATATCTTGATCTCATGGATTTCAGAGAGCGCAAGCATCTTCTTATGAGCAACTTCATCAGTATCATGCAGGAGTTTCAGTTTGTATCTTACCCGGTATTTCAAGAAAATAATCTGAATGTCATACGTATTCTAAAGGATTACATTGATATAGATACGTATATATGGTATACAAACTGGATCAAATCATTTACACCGCGAATAGGTGTATTTACTGGGTCGTTCAATCCATTTCACATCGGCCATATGTCAATATTGGAACAGGCCGAACGGGATTTTGATAAGGTGATCATTATGCATCCCACACTGGGACCAGATGGTGATGCACTGATACGGAATACATTACCGTTCCATGAGATTATCGCGTTTGATGGATTACTTATTAATCATCTTATGAAGATCATGACATATGCCAGCTTCACCATGATACGAGGGTTACGGGATGGGTATGATCTCACGTATGAGTCCAAGATGTACAACATGAACCAATATTTGGGGTTATCTATACCTACGGTATATTATAAAACCGATAAAGACTTCATCTCATCAACGAATGTCCGGGACCTCATGAACATCGATAAGAATACTATGGAAATGTTCATCCCTCACAAGTATGATTATTATCAGGGAGAAGGGAGAAAGATACAATTAAAATAATTTAGATTCTTTTTACCACGCCACTGTAAACAACCGTTTCCCCATATTATTACACAGGAATGCATTCATAGGTTCATCGTTCGGACATATCTCATAGAGGTCTCGTATAAGACTGAACGTGATCTCAGGTATGTCATCACATATATCCAGTATCTGTTCTACCCATGCTGGATTATTCCACGTATATTCCCATAGATCATACGTAGACAAGTCTGACGTGTCGATCTTTGTAAAGGTATCATCATATGTAGGATCCCGGTCACGCTGAAACATGTTGTAAAACCGTTTCTGTTCTGGTGACATCTCGTCTGGGTGATCAATAAGGTACTGGTGCTCCTTTATGTTACCAAACGAGGTTATCATGATGTTAGCGTTATAATCATCCTGATCTCCTCTACAGTATCCAAACCACCGGGAACCACATTCATTAGATTTAAACACCCTGATATCTTCAACAGTCAGATTGTCAGGAATGATGTGCATCTTAATTTCGCATGACATGCTGAATTAATTTGTATATAATTTAATATATAATTTATGTAACAAAATTAATATAGTCATACGTCCAATATAGTAGTGTGGTGAGAACCACGAGGAGGACATCTAACTTCAGATTAAAGTGCATTTACCCATTCAGAGCGCGGCGTTAACCAGTTTCTTCGGAATGTGTTCGCATTAATATCCCGAGTTAAAAACCTGATAAGGTGCGTGATCAGATACCAGGGATCTTCTGATCACCAAATCAATATCAATGATGCATATGTCTAAATGATTTTGCTAACAATGCCTGCTTTTTGATCTTTTCTGTTACCATAATACCCGCTGCAGATGATCCTACCTCTGCATTGATGATCTCATCAAGGGTGGTTTCTGGGATAGTCTGATCCTCAGGTATACCCAGTTCCCGGTGTAGGGCTCCTTTGTCAAGACCTTCGAACATCTCAAGGTCCTTTACTGAATTACTGTTTATTGTGAGATCTGTTACTATTCTCTCCCGTAATGTTTCGAACATAGAAGAGTGTAGGGGAGGAATATAGTATAATGGTGGGTCAAAACTGAAGACATGCCGATAATCTATCATGATGTATATTGTTAATTCAGTCATACATTAATTCCATCATACATAGGTTATAATGTCTATAATCAATGAGCATTTTACCAAATATCCATTATACATCGATTTTAAATAATTTAATAGCGTATATTATGTATGGACAACTGTGCAACATTTAAGGATGGTCTCGTTGAGCAGATCTTATACATGTACTATGTTGAGCATTTTGGACTTGATGCAATTGCTAATGAAACACATCATGCTCCTAAAAAGATTGGTTCATTTATAAAATCTATAGGTTTACCTCTTATAAATAGTAAAACTAAAATTACCAAATCTGATGAGACTGCAATTGTACGCATGTACACTGAACTTAATATGAGTACTCGTGATATACGTGATGCAATAGGCCTTAGTTTTGGTGCTGTTAATAATATTATTAATAGGGCTGGTGTTACACGAACAGTAAGAGAATCTAAACTTATAAAATCTATTGCAACTCGTGAATTAATTAAACAGATACGCGATGAATGCAATATCGAAGAAGATAACATTGTTCATTTAAAATCTCGTGATGATAAGATCACAACATCTCATCCATTATATGATGTGGTATTTTCAGATACATCATTAAAAGCATTATATGGTGTTAATTTCAATAAACGTGTAAAAACATGGGTTAACTGTAAACAATGCGGAACATCATTTGAAATTTATACATATAGAATTTTACCTGATGGTAATTTCTGTAAACCAGCATGTTCAAATAAATGGATGAGTGAGCACCAGATAGGTGAAAATAATCCTAACTGGAAAGGTGGAAAAGTTACTGTACATTGTAATACATGTGGATCAGAATTACAGCGAGATCCTAATGAAATAAAAGATGGTAAGGTGTATTTCTGTAATAATGTATGTGAAGGGAAGTATAAATCTGAACGTAATATCAAGGAGAATAATCCTAACTGGGATGGTGGGATGGTTAAGGTTCAGTGCTCATACTGTGGTGCAGAATTAGAGCGGGCACTTAATAAAGTAAATGATAGTAACATTTACTGGTGTAATAAAGATTGTGAATCTAAATGGAAGCATATTCACTGGAAAGGCGAGAATTGTCCTGCGTTTCAAAATGGGAGCAGTTTTTTGCCATATTGCAAGAAGTTTAATAGAGATTTTAAACTTAGTGTTAGAATTTACTGGGACCATACCTGTGCTATATGCGGAACACATGAAGATAATTTATCCAGTGCATTAAGCGTTCATCATGTTCACAGAGATAAAGAATCATTATGTGCAGAAGATTCACCACGTATGTTTGTACCGCTATGTAAGAAATGTCATGGTAAAGTGCATGGAAAACGTAATAGCAAATATTATGAGCAGATGTTTGAATCAATGATTCGTGAAAAAGAGGGTAAGTGCTATTGTACTCCTGAAGAAGTGTTAGAATACCTCTCCAATAATTCATGACCTTGACCTAAATATTATATTTAGGATCTATCTTTTTTTAAAATTATCAAAATAACAATAATACTACGTTATTCTATAACTATAGTATATAAAAGTTTCTATAATTTAACCTACGTTTAATAGGTTATTTTTCAAAAATAGGGTTAAATTTAACCCTTAAGTCCGGAAACTACGCAAATAAATTCCGGTGCATCGACCACTGGTTCTGCCATACATAAATTATAGTACCTATGATCTATAAGAATGTTTCCAGTCTGGACTCCCTCTACCGCAACAGTAGTGAGTGGAATGGCTTCAGCGAGGTACCCGAATGCCTGACGTCTGAGAACACAGACCTGACCAACATCGGTTGGATCGATCGCATTATCGATGATAATGTTCAGACCAACCAGGGACGGTACAACACCGGACTCAACGTAAGAGACGGAGTTATACAGCTTGTTCCTGATGATATCGAACTTGGTCATCCGCTCGAACATTGCTGAGGACATGATGATATCAGTAGCCTCAAGGAATGTGGTATCACGGATCAGACGCTTTGCCTGCTCAAGATCTGCAATCGGGTCACCCATACCGGTACCGGAGTTTGCAGTCCAGTTGGACCCGTCTGCAACCTCAGTAATACCGGAGGTGCCGAGGATCGACTTGAAGATGAGATTGTCTTCGAATGCCCGCATACGGTAGGCTGCCCGCTCGATCTTACGACCGATGGTGTTAACCATACCGAACTTCCGCTCCATCATAGAGACATCGAAGTACGCACCGTATGGACGGATTGCCTTGGATTTCTTCCTGTGGTCGAAGTCGAGGCTGGGGAAGTTACCCTGCTCATGCAGGAAGTCGATGTTACCGGTCACATCCTGCTCTTCGAGATATGCAACAGCGTCAGAGTTGACCTGTTCAACGCCCATGAGTGTACGGCCGATCAGAGTCTTTTCGTACACCATCTTGATACGGGCAGCTACAATTGGCGGCTTGATATCGACGTTTGAGTTATATGCGAGATCTTGCTGCGTAAATACACTTGTTGACATTTGTTACCTCACACCAGAATCTGCACGGTAGAAGCCGCTGATCCACCGATCCAGACCTTACCGAAACCTTTTTCTCCAGTTCCTGCTTTCTTGATACGACCGGCTGTGGTAGTGTCAAGAATAACCCGGTCACCTGCAGAGAGGGTCTCGGCTGCAATGGCACGGATGATTGCCTGCTGGAACTCGAACGGAAGCACGTTCACACGTGAAGAAGTATCAGGTGTAAGCTTGACTCCCTGTTTGGAACCGTCATGAATACCGACAACGACAATACCAAAAGCCTCACCAGAGGTAGTTGCCTTTGACACGGTTGCGTTACCGGTAATCTGTACGAGCTGACCCGGTGCGTAGAAGAATCCTTCAGAGTCTGCGGTTACACCGGACATATTGACAGCAGCTGAAAGGATTTCACCACGTTTCAGTTCTGCTGCGATTGGAGAAACTGCCATGTTTTATTCACCGTCCTGTATATTTTGTAACCGGCCCAAAGACTTTCAGTGCAGCCTCTGCGTCAGTGATGCCTTCGGTGGCACAGAGATCTACCTTTGCCTTTCCGGTAAGGAATTTGTCAGAGAGCGACTGCTGCTGGTCGTCATCAGTTGTTGGAGGAACGTCTGGTTGTGCAGGTGGCACTGGAGCAGCATCTTCCTGCTTTGGTGCAGCGTTTTTGACGGCTTCGTCAATCTTCTGTTGAGCAGTCTGCGCAAAAGTCATGAGCTGATCAAGGTACTTCTGCAGCTGTTCAACAGTCATACTCTGAATAAATTCTTCGTCAACATCGAGATTAAGTGACTTGATCTGTGCGATCAGTTGTCCTTTTTCCTCAGCAACATCGACCTGGTCGCGGAGACCCGAGATCTCGTCCTCAGCGGCTCCAAGTGCTCGCTGAGCTTCCTCAAGGTCCGCAACTAATACCTCATTGAGTCTGCGGTATTCGTCTACATGCCGCTGAAGCTCGATGATCTTGTTAGATGGGTCATCGGTCATGATTGTTAAGTTTTTCGGATAACTATTTAAACTAAAGTCAGAGATTGGAACTTCTTCCTCAACAACTTCAACATTTGGTTCAACTTCGCTCGTATCATCGTCTTCACCAACTGCTTCCACCTCTGACTGATGGTTATTCAGATGCTGCATGACCTCGCTCTTGACATCCTCTGCGATCTTGACCTGATCCATTGCTGCTAATGCCGCGGCAAGACCGTCAATCACCAGATCTCCGTCAGCGTTGTGGTGAGGGAGTTGATACGTGGCAAAATCGTTGATATCTCCGATATATGCGAAACATGAGACCAGCAGAGATCTGTTATCCTCTGAAAGACTGTCAACCGTCTCTCCTCCGAATGCAGATGGATCAGGAGCAACCCAGTCTTCGTCAACGATATCGTAGTCGATCGGATCTTCAGGGACAAACTCGGCCTGCATGGTGTCATCGGCTGTGTCTACAGCGGGATCCTTATCTCGTCCGTCTTCCGTTGATCCCGGCTGAATAGGTGCTTCGCCTGACGGCTGAATCTCATCAGGTCTGAGTGATTCATCAGAAAGATTCGCTTCTAACAGTTTTGCGTTTGAATCGGCTGGCTGGATAACGTTTGCAATATGAATGAGCTTCATATCATGGATCGTGTTATTATTATCCATTTGACCTATCACACGAACTGAGAAGTATGTATTGTCAGGATCACGTCTGATCAACTTGACCAGATCTTTCTGCATACTGGTGTCCTGCCAGAGATCGATATCTGCAATAGCTGCTTTCCTGGCAGAATCATACCAGAGATTTACTGTCGAGCCCACCTTCATAAGCGGGTTATCGGTATGGCCGATGACGATCGGAGCAGGAACATATGACAGGTTGCTATCGTTCTTGAGATCAACGGCGCTTTTAACCATCCGTTCGATCTCTGGTCCAGAAAAGTTGATTCTATTATGTGTTCCTTCAGAGACCGCCAGAATTCTCCGCCTTACCGGGGAATCAGGAGCTGAATTGTCAGCCGAAAGGTTAACAACTTCAGTTGAAGATACGGGTATGGTTCCCAGATCCAAAACAACTGTCTTCATAGTGCCGGAATATTAGTTCCGACTATATTTATATAGAAGTCAAATTACTGACAAATAAATGTTATTCTCACAAAATAAATACAATGACGTATAATTACTAATTATGATTGATTATTTTCATTCAGCATGTAGTTACTGTATACGAAATGCAGATGTTCTCTATATCACTGATCATACGGGAGATATGACTATATTCTGCTATAAAAAGCAACAGTCCTTACACCATTTCCCATATTCGTGTAAAGACCATAAAAGAGGGAGTTAAACTATTCTACCGGTGAGTAACGCTCTGCCGGTGTTATCTCTGAAATTAAACTCTAAGTCACGCTTAAACTGATCAGGGTTGTACCCGTATGACTTTGCAAACTTTGCAAACTGGTTCTGGCCTAAGTCTGCTAATTTATTTAGTTTCGTATAAGTAGCATCGGGAGCGATCTCTATTACGACATGATCCTGTTCCCACTTAGATCCTACCATCTTTCCACCTAACATCCCTAATGTTGATTTCGGTGTGAAATCGGTTATTTCATCTACTGCATTACTAAGTGACTCTTTCATCTTGTCAGGGATATCTGCCATTTTTATATTGTTTTTCATGGCGTCTTTTCCACCATCAATAGATGCCGTGCCGGCTGCAATATCTGCTAATATATCAATGTTAGACGGTACGTATCTGAATACTGGTGGGAGCTTGTCTGCTGCGAATAGTGCAGTATTATCTGCTACCCTGAATGCACTTCCTACCGGATCACTATCCCAACTGATATCTGAAGAGTCGTGATTTCCTATGTTTCTCCCTATTCCATTTATTGTTGATGAGTCTAACAGTCCTGACAGTAACGGCGCTATATTTGTCTGGAAATTATCATGAGACCACCTTGGATGTCCTTCATCTAAGAATACCCTGGATGGCCCTGTCATGTATCCGGCATCATGAAAGATGCCCGTTAGGTAGATCTGCATGATCTGTTCAGGGGTGTCTTCCCCTGGGACATTCTGCATGATGGAGATACCTCTATCGATATCACCTTTGATATGATGTATTCCGTGATCACCTAACTGTCTGTTAAACCCTTCTAATTCCTGTGACAGTAATGTATCTGTAATAGCCTGCATGACCGGTCTGATCTTTGCTTGATCTGATCCTAACATCTTTGCAACAGTTGATGTAAGTGAGGTGATCATGCCCTGTGACTCTTTCGGCATTGGTGCAGATGCTACTCTTGTCTGGATATCCTGCTCTAGGTTCCCGGTGTTAGCCCACTCTGCAATACCTGATAACAACTCCTTCTCTCTGTTTGGGATGCTTTTAGATGCATTTGCCATTCGGTCACGTTCAGACACTGACATCTTACCCCATTCTTCCTTTCTATCGTTCATCGGAAGAACGCTCCACTGTGTCTCATTAAATCCAAATACAGTAGTTGGAGTTACCATCATAGGTTTAGGAGGTAATGGCTTTACAGGTTGTACCGGTTTATTCTGGTTAGGTGGAGCACTTTGTTCAGGAGTGGTATGTACTGTAGGATCATACCATCTGGCATCAGGATTACGTTTACCTTTATTTATAGTAACACCTTTAGGGGCATCCTGGCCTTGTTTAAGGTATATCTTGTTTGATGCCAAATCACATATGATTCGTCTGCGTAATGGTATCATCATCTCATCAACTGCCTTTAAAGTGTCTGAATATTAGTTTTAATCTATATTTATACAAAAGTCAAATTACTTTTAAATGTTTTATGATAAAAAGATTACATTTAATTATTCAGATCCAAATGTATTAGGATTTCCATTCTTATCATATACTACATCAAGATATGAATCAATTAAACTGTCTAAATATCCCGGTGTTGTTTTTGCACTTACAAAAACTCCCATTTTTCTAAGAGATATAATTTTATCCTTTATAGGTAAGTTTGAGTGCGCAATTTTCATTGCATTCGCCCTAGCTTCCGCTTTTGTTTTTTCAATGGGATATTCTCGCGAGGGTGAATTATTTATTTCAGTCTCACCAGGGTTACTTTTATCATATGCATCAGCCTTATCATCCGTAATAATTTTATTATTTCTAATACTATATTTCTTTTTATTTGGTTGTTCAGTCTTTAATGGTGATTTAGACTCATCTGACTCATCAGGATGTGTTGCCTTTTTCCAGGCATCAAAAGTTGAGGGTTTTTTAGAAGGATTAGATTTTATATATTCTACAGCTTTAGATTTAAGTTCATCCATATCATATGATTTGGCAAGAGTCTGTCCTTCATCTGAGTTTGCTGGTCTGAATATTAAAGAATGAGGCCCATATGTCCCTGATTTAGTTTTATAAGTATATATTCCAGATCCATCATTTTTAAATATTGGGAGTTTATTATTTTTATCCGTTACTGGTTTATCAGGATGTGTTAACTTATGCATTGCATTTAGCGTATCTGATTTAAACGGACCTTTTGAACTTATATCCTGTTCATCAATGGCAGCAGTTACTCGTTTCTCATCTGCTTTTGTTAAAGTATATTTTTCAAGATCCCCATTTTTAAACATATCATAGATCTCTTTAGATGATTTACTACTAAGTTTAAGAGATTTAGATGAGTTTGACCCATCCCGTTTAAAGACTTTCTTTTGAGGAGTATTTTGTTTAGTTGAGTCTGCATCAGGGTGAGTAGCTTTTTCCCAGGCATTAAATGTAGATGGATCTTTAGACTTTTTTGACGGTTTCATGGTACGTGCAACTTCATCTGTAGTAGGTACTTTCTTACTAGATATTTTAGAATTTATATCTTTTGATTCATCAGGGTGACCCAATTTATACATAGTATTTAATGTATCAGATTTGAATGGACCCTTTGAATCAGATGTTGACTTACGATCTCCTTCCTCTTTTAGTACAGCCTCTAACTTATTTAATTTATTTAAATTAGCAGTTGCTTTTACGAGATCAGATGAATTATTAGACATATGAGCATCTTTATAGTCTTTATTAAATGTGTTTCTATAGACTGCAATCTGCTTCTTCATCTCTTTAATCTTATCTACTGGAAGGTTCTCAAGTTGTTTCCTGAATTCAGGAGTAGATGTCTTCTCAAAATGATCAAATAGATCAACATCAGTATCGCCAAGCATTACTTTTTTAGTAGGTTTTACTTCTTTAAGAGTCTTTCCTATCTTCTTCTTCGCTCTCTGGATATCCTGTTTTGCTTTACTTGGTAGTTTCTCTCCTGGTGCTACGGTGATCTCACGCGGTTTGAATGATTTATTTGTTGCTTTATCGATCTCGTCAGGTTCCCCGTCAAAGTATGCTGCTTCATGCTGCAATCTCTTGATACACCCAGACTGGCCACCGGTAGCCTTTGCAAGCACTACACCCTTACCTTTACCACCTGCAGGTGTATACCTGAGTTCTGCGCCTGTCTTTGTAGGTACAATAGTAAAACTTCCGGCATGGTGGAAGGTATTATCTTTCCCATTACTCTTCCGGTCACTATCAGTTCTTCGGGTAACAGTCTGACTGTTTTTATCTTCACCAGGTCTGAAATGCAGGTGGGATACACCCTCATCACCTTTCTTCCAGCCGGTTGTAACATTAGCCTTTTTATACAATTGTGTCTTTGCTCTGCTTATAGATTTAGACTCTGCAGACACATCTTCAGAATTATAATACTTACCGCCCTTCACACCGGTATTAACATTTACCCCGGGTGGAGCCATCTTCCCTCCTGTAAGGTAGATCTTTCTCAGATCTACCTCATTTGTATCTACCATAATTAAACTCCAAGAACATTAGAGATAAACTTGATATCGTCTTCAGACAGGTTGCATGCCTTTTTACTCTTCTTCTTTTTCGGTGAAGACTCTTTTGATTCTGATGTCTTATTGGTGTCAGTCTTCTCATCGAGTTTATCATCTACCTTCTTATCAGGGGTGTCACACTCATCACCGTCACACTCATCAGGTTCAGATCCTCTGAATGGACCAGATATAGTAGATTTTGGCCGTGCTGCATGCTTCCCGAACCCCCATGACCGGTCATTTCCACCAGCATGAGCGAATGCCTTTGCAGCCCGGGCTTTCTGCCGTTCTCTCCTGGCTTTCAGATCCACGCAGCCTGTTGCAGCAGCGGCAAGCGTGTCATCTATCCTGCTTGATAAATCAGCCAATCGTTCAGTGATACTCTTATCAACCATACATTAAGTATGCTGCTGATTTGAATTTAAATAGAAGTCAAAAAAGAGTTAGAGCTTGTTGGTCTTCTGATGAACATCAAATCCACCACGTGACCCTGGATTATAGAACTCGGCTTTAGGTCCATCGATCTTCATACCAGAATCGGTCCAGGGGTCGTCATACATACCGTTCATACCGGGTGTTGCGTTACCCTTACCCTTCTCTGCACTGGTGAGGATCTTCTTGACGATCTCAGGCTGTGCCTGTTCCGGAGTGTTAGGTGCCAGTGGATTGTCATTCCGCTGAACATACTCATGCTCTGCAAGGTATCCAGCCTGAGTTGCCTCAGAAACCGGCTTTGCAACAGTTACCTCAGCTCCAGCCTGAGGCAGAACTGATTTCTCAGCGTCGCCGGACGGAGCTCCAAATGTTGGATTATTCTCTGGCATAGTACTCATCTCTTTTTATGTTACAGTATTTAAACTATCATCACGGGATTTTATCGTAAATCTTTACAGAGGTCTTGATATCCCCGGATCCATTCACCCGATCAACCTCTTTCTTCTGATCATCAGTGAGACCGGTCTCTATCATAAAGGCAGACCGGTCATACTTTGATGTACCACTGGGGATCACATCAGGTACTGACTTGTTCGCCGCTTTCGTCAGGATCTTGTCTATTACATTTTCCGCCATTGTTATCCTCTATCTGTTTCTCCAGATTATAAATACGTGTCATGAGAGACTGGAGCATCTCATTACTGATGACTACGGTATTAGAAGCCATATCTGTCATTGGTGGAAGCCCCTGTGATGGGTCAGATGTGCCCTGACTGAATGGATCAGATTGACCTTGCTGTCCTCCAAAAGGATCCTGACCTCCGAACGGGTTCTGTTGCTGGCCTCCACCACGTACCTTCTCTACGTTCTGCTTGAACTCTTCCTTGTCTTCATCTGCTATCGGATACCCGACATCTTCCATAAGCTTTGTGAGTTGTGTAACTGTCATCATCTGCACAAATGGCTGTGCCATCTGCACATTCTTGGCCCGGTCATCAGGTACAATACTCTGCCAGTTGATCTCAGGCATCTCGGTATCAGGACCGCGAAGATGTTTGATGTATGGTCCGATGATCTGATCGTTGATGATCTCTGCAAATATCTCACGTTCATTTGCAACATCACGCTCAAAAAACTTGAGCTGGATCTCTCCTACAGACCGGTTTGAGGAGGTGCTTGATGTAAACGAGTCTGCAAACCCCATAGCGGCAATGAACTCATCCTCTGTGAGTCTGATAGCCTCTGCAACACCACCACCCATACCTGATGCCTGTAGGACATTGATACTCATACCGTCCGGGATAAATATATCCATACCAGCCTTGATACCTGATTTAATCTCCTGCTGGATACGTCTGCGATCTGCCCACTGATCCCTGGGAATACTGAATATCAGCTTTGGGTCAATGTGCCGCTTCACCATGATAGACTGGGACTTCTCATATCCCAGTTTGTTCATGATCAGGTCATAATTCTCACGCAGGAGAGAGATACCATCAGGGCAATCATGATCCGGATACCTGGATACGTAGATCAGTTCATCAGGCTGGAAGAAGATCAGGTCATCCTCTGCCTTTTGTGTATTCTGTCTTCGTACTGTATCGGTAGGTAATGTACTTTGCTGTCTCAGTATCTGTACATACCCGACAATATCATCACCCGATCCTGGTTTCAGTCCCTTTATGTACTTCTGAACACCATCCTTATTCTTTAGCAGATCCTTGAGTGCATCGATATCAGTCTGACTGTCTCTGAACACCTTGATGGATGATGGAGGAATTATCTTGACCTTTCTGATGTTAATCTTCTTTTTATCTTCAAATACCTCGTATACAACCTCGATACAGAACCTACCATATACAAGCCAGTCCTTATACATCCGAAGAGTCTGTTGCTTGAGATGAAGACGTTTTGATATTCTCTTTATTATTGTTAAGACGTCTTCATCCCCTTTTACCCAGTCAAATGCCATGACATTTTTGGCAGTAGTTCTGATGATCCTGGCTATCTTTCCCTTTTTAGAGACTCTACTACACCATGCATCCCAGCCTCCTTCAGGTTCGTAATCATCGTCTATACTATGCTCACTCTTTGAGCGTTCAAGTATAGAAGATAACATGGTAGAGAGTTCAAGATCAGCAGAGACATAATGGGGTATCTCTTCAAGAAACAACTCACTCTGCTCTTCCATATTTAATGTTTTCTCCTTGATATTATAATACTTTGCGTTAAGTTAATAAATTAGTATCGTATATCGGTATATTCATATACATTTAATACAAATATAATAGTGTCAGCCTCATGATCTGACTATTACCATTACTATCACAACGCACACCTCTGTGGAAGATATCGTGGTCATAGACTTTACCTATTCAGGTAAAGTCCCAATCATCCACACTTGGTACTATGTGATCGTAGTAGTACACCGCTAATGCCAGTGATATCGGACAATCATCATGTTGTCCTGACGGGGCAGCATAATGGAATTTACCGTCTTTTCCCATAGTAAACGTAAACCGCTGCAGCTCATCTATTAATACTTCCACTCTTGGAAATGTTATCTTCGTGTTATTGATGAGAAATATCAACTTCTGTATCAGTAATGGTTTGGATTTTGATGTGAACTTAAACGGTGTGATGTTCAGACCCTGGACCATAAGATCTTCTGCTATTGGATCCCCTACACCGGTAGAGTCCATAACGATAGATGGTTTGTTGTATGCTTCTGCTACTGCTGTTATTCTCGCCTTCTGGGTTGACCAGTCGATCTGGTTAAACCGTTCAAAGTATACCACATCATTTGTTGTGACATCAAATACCGTTATAACGGTAAAATCCTCATGCTTCGCCAGATCTACACCGATAAGGTAGAGGTGATCCCATACCACCGGGATGTACTCTCCTTCTCGTATACATCCTTTGATCCCGGTAAAGACGATACCAGCGTCATCGATAAACTGAGCGCAATTATAATTACCAATACCTGATGCTAATACATAACTATGATCTGATGAATCAACTGTAATATTATATACTTCAGATATATCATCAAAATTCCTTGATACTACTTTAATGTATAATATTCCATCAATAAACCTATCTTTTAACCACTCTGAAAATCTAGGGAAGTTACGACTTGGTTCTTTTTGTTTTTTAGTAACTAATATATGTGCTTGAGAATGATCTATATTTAGTATTTTACCGATTTTAGCATAGCTTAAACCTTGAGATCGTAACCGCTTTGCTTCATCCCCTCTATGCTCACTATCATATATATATGATTTTAAATATTGGGCCCACTGATGTGCTAAATCTTCTTTAGGTTTACAATATTTATATCCTATATCATTAAAGAATTTTAATACATTATGTATATCACTATCTATATAAATTATAGATGATATATATTGTATATCTTTATATTTCTTTAATTTACATTTTAACGTAACATGTACACCTAAATCTTCATGTAACTGTACTAATTCATCAAATAATACATCATCATTATAATAAGGATAATGTTTATTCATACTTAATGTAAGTGTATGTGGAAGTTTAGCACTTTCTCTCATTCGAGGAGTTGAGCCTTCAGATCCCCATAATGCTGCTAAAAACTCTCTTTTAGTAATATTACTACCATTTTTAATCCAATCAGGTATTGAGTAATTTATTGTTACTTTTTCACCTATCGGAACACCAATATCAATTAATTTATTACATGGTGGCGGAGTGAATTGTATCTGATATATTGAATTGTATGGTTTTTTACACTTCTTAATACCAATATTAGGTAATGTATCACATATATTAGCAATAACTAAATCTTCAGCCATGTGACGCATATCTTCCATATCTGATGAGTACATCGCACCACATGGTGCAGAATATTGTTTATTCCCTTGTTGAGTTTTATATTTATGACTTCTATATATTAATGAACCATCACCTATCATATGTCCCACTATTCTTGCTTTAGCAGAGTCTATATTAAGTGGATATCTATTAATTGAATCAAATGAAGAGTCTGTTGCATTTTCTATTGATTGTTTACCAACAGATGTAAATAATTTATGTCCTTCAGATGCTGATAATTCTTCACCATTTTCATATACAACCTTAACAACATGCTTTTCGCCTGTTGAATATGAAGCGCGAGTTACAGTTGTTTTATTACCACCAACTTGAACTAATTCCATCCCTTCAGTAATATCTTTAATTTTAACAGTATTACCATCATTTAATAAAACATCGGTATCAGGTAAATGACAAATCTCCTGCTGATACGCCATTGGAGGCAGCGTATCGCGTAATTCTTCTAACTCCTTCCTGTCAAGTACAGGATTGTCCCAACTTGAACAGTTATATGATATCCAATCAGTATCATAGGTATCAGAGTCTTTTACACCACGCTGAAAGAGATCATAGTAATAATTTAATCCGCATGGTGTTCCTATGATCAGTGCCCCTCCTTTCTTATCAGCAAGAGCCGGACGTATAACAAAAGACCATACTTCAGGCTTGATAAACGCAGCCTCATCTAGTACTACGAAGTCTATACCTTCTCCACGAAGGACTTCCGGTCTGTCAGCGGATTTTGCCCATATTTCAGCACCGTTTACCAGATATATAACAGATTCTGACCGATTTATCTCCTCTATCAGCTCTTCTGGGAGGAATTTAATGACTTTACGCCATAACAGCATCGTTGCATTGTACGTAGGGGCAATAACCCAGTTCACAGAGTTTGGTTTCTGTAAGGCTTTTTGCACCGTACGATATGCCGCAAAAATAGAATTGTGGGTAGGAATTAATGATGTACCTGCGTAATAAATGCCTGATTCATGCTGAATCGTGATACACTTGGTATTTCTAGGGCCGGTAGGCGTTATTGATATGATATACTTTGCACTCGTCTGAATACCACGTATAGTGCAAACCTTTGAGGCTAACGGGATCCACTGGATATATTGAGATACCGTATAGAGGGATTTGGTATCATAGGTCTTTGCTATCTTATTGACCACTATCGTCCACTCATGCTCCTCATCACAGACTATACTGAACCCATCACTAAACTCTATCTCATAACACGGTCTGTCTGTAAATGTTTCAGATACATCAATGACCGGTGTTACTGTACCGTCTACTGCGTATACCTCATCATCAACCTGGATATCCTTGATCTGTTTATATCCTAAATTCGTTAATATAAGCGTGTTTTCGTCTAAAGCCTTTCCAAAACGCCTTCCTGAAGCTATACACATAAAACGTTCAGTTCTGGCCCACATCTCACGCTGTTTCTTATGTAAAACAGGACTGAACTCTATATTTGGTGGAAGGTTTCGTTGTTTTGTCTTTTTACCTACTGTTCTACTCGCCATTTATTATTAATACATAATAAATATAGAGTATTTAATTGATAGTCAGGAATATCTCTATATAATTGGGTGATTCAATAGAATAGTAGTTATATTCCTGTCTTTTAAGACGCCTACGTTCACGTTTTGTTGGATACACACTGTGAATTTTCCGGTGACAGGAGGTACACAGCGTAATCAGGTTGAACGGGCTGTTGTTCTTATGATTCCCGTCAATATGATGAACTGTAAGATGATATATTGAGCCGCACGTTCTACATCGTCTGTGATCACGTTCTTTCACGCTTGTTTTTAATTTTCGCGTGAACCCGGGTTGAAGATGTTTTCGCGTCAAGTATGTGAAGTTCTCTCACACGTCATAAAAAGAGAGGTCAGTTCCAGATGATCCCGTCTGACCCGGGGATGCCATACTGTTTCCGTTCAGCAGCAGCTTTTACCGCAGCGTTATACACCAGCGCAACCTTTGCACTTGCAGGAACAGGAGCGTTGTTTGCTGCATCGATAGAGTCTAATAACTCATACAATGCAGAAGCGATATCTTTGAACTTGTCAGGCTTGACAATATCTGCTACAGCCTGCGCCTGGGTCTCTGCAGTTGTAACCGATTCTACAGGATCTGCAATAACCTCATCTGTACCGTCTGCTTTCTTTCGTGTTGCCATGTTCACCACCTCTTTGTCCAGATATACTTGTTTGTACACTGGTATGCAGAATATGCGTTCTGTTCACCCATCTGGACGATAATAAGATCTCCAAGATTCCATTCTGCAAGTTCTAAACCATTTTTCGTAACAACATAAATACCATTCTCTGATGCGTTGTACTGATCCTTGATCAGTACAGTCATCCCCTGAAAGATCTGAACCGTATCAATGTAATCTTTAGGTCGTAATTCAGATATACTTGGTATCTGTTCGGTTGTTGCTACATTAACCCCGGTTACAAACGGATTAAAATGATAATAATCTATAGGATTTACAGTTCTCATAATCAACTTCTTGAAATATATTTATTTAAGTTGTTCTCTATGAACCATCGATCATCTTCATCAATGTTTACCATTACTCGTTCATGATCGATCTTGATCTGATTTGTAACAGATAATACCCATTCCGGTTCACCGGTGATGACAAACCAGACATTATCATACATCTTGTATGCATCTACATACCTGGCTATCACGTTGCTGATATTTTGTGTATTTGTATCAATATACACGGTAATTGTGTCAAATATCTCTGGATCTTCAAGCATCACGTTTCCAGAAACTTCTGCATGAAACCCGATGTCATATGAGATAGTTGATCTGGCATCTTCAACATCTGTCAGATCACAATCTCTGGTAAATAACACAGGCGCTTTTGGATCTACCAGATCTGTTATATCAGAGATGACTCGTACTTTACCGATGTGTATTCCCCTGTTACATATGACAGGGGTTATTGTTTTACACTCCACAATTACTTATTTCCATCCTGTTCTGATAAATCTTTGTCTTTAAACGTTCCGTCGGCTGTCTCTTCCATTTCTATGATATCTTCAAGATCCATGACCTGTATATTGACTTTTGTTGGTTGATCTGAAGATACTTCAAGTTTCTCTCCATATAGTGTTTTATGAGTGTTCAGAACGAGCTGCGTATACGCCCGGTGATCTGCCAGATCTCCGGATGTGTCAGTCATCTGGCCTACCCGGTATAATGAGGTCATCAGCTCCTGGATGAGACCATCCTGGCCTGACAGGAACAGGTGTTCAAACCGTTTCCGTACAGTCATCGGCTGATCACGTAATGCACACGGCTTTTTTGATCCTTCATGCTCCATCGCGGTAGAGACCGCAGGACATAACTCAAACGCCGGGCATCGTTCAGAACACCATCGCATTTCTCTAATCTTTATAATATATTCCACCCTCTCCATCTTTGCCGGATCCTGTTGGAGCGTAGAGAGAGACGTTACAGGAAAATCTGTCATGTACTACACGTTTGATACTTGTAGTATAAAAAAGAAGAGTTACCCGGTGTCTGTAACACCGAACCGTATACTTCCTACCGATGTAATAGGATCGAACGTTATTGATGACAGCGGACATGATAACATACCGCGGTTGTCATCGAGTGATACCATTATAGTGCCACTCCGGGCGTTCACCCTCCGTATTACACCATGGAAGTAGTGGTCATAGCATTCTACCATGACCATTGCACCCACCATGTTCTGCATACCATATACTATACTTCATATGTTATTAATTTATTTGTAGTTAATATCAGTGGGTATTTAATACAATACTCTTCACTATTAATTAACTTACACTATAGTGTAATCATTAATGATCATCAATTTATTTCATTTAAATACTGTTATATTGCTTTTATACCTGTTAATGATGATACAGCATCATAAATGAACCATGTTAATACAATCAATTAACTCTGGAGTTGTGAAGATAGTGTGAACTAACCATTCCTGCAACTTACCGTCATGAGGAAGGGGCTTCCTGCTTCATAGAAACAACTTGCATTACTGTTAGATAATGTAGAGGTTGTAACTCCACAGGCTGTAAGGGATGTCCAATCCCCCTATTGAGGATGTTCAGTGCTGCATTATAATCACGATCAAGTGTTAATCCACAAGAACATGAGTGGGTGCGCACTGAAACATCTTTTTGAACGTAAGTACCACAACAAGAACAGATCTGTGATGTGTTTTTGGGATCTACTTTTGTCAGAGTCTTACCAGCTCTTTCAGCCTTGTAAGTGAGAAAAGTGACAAACTGACTCCATGACACATCAGAAACTGATTTTCTCGTTGATTTGTACTTATGTTCTTTCAGACCTTTTACATTCAGATCTTCAATAATGATCTGATCATACTGTTCGACATATCGATGAGATACTTTATGAGTGAAATCCTTCCTCTGATTCTTAACTTTCTCATATGAGTCATTAAGTTTGGATTTAGCCTTCTTCCAGTTGTTAGATCCTCTTACCTTTCTGGATAAGGATTTATGCAGTTTCTTAAGTTTTGGTTCTGCGTTCTTACCAAACCGTGGATTCTCGATCTTAAGTCCATTTGAATCCGTTAAGAACGATTCTAACCCTAGATCAATACCAATTACCGATTCTGGAGTTATTGGTTCAACGTCAGGTAATTCTACTTGAACAGACACCTGCCAATATCCACGTTTCTTGGTAAGAACTAACCCTTTAACTATTTTAGGATCAACGTCAAAAGTAACTGGAATTATACCGATCTTACTAAGTTTTAATCCATAATCAGTAAACGAAAACCCAGATTGGTTTAACTGAAACGATCTGAACCGATCCTTTGCTCTGAATCGTAATTTCCCTACTTTTCTACCTTTCTTTTTACTAGCAGATATTCCTTTGATATTTGACCAAATGTTATGGTTTACCATCTGTAAGGTCTTGGAATATACGTTTTTAAGAAAAGGATGTTGCTCTTTCAGATCAACTAAATATGCTTGAGATTCATATTTGGAACATTTTGTATCTCTAATATGTTCTAACAGTTTGTTATATGTGAACCTACACGCATCAAGCGTAAACCCTAATGCTGATTCTAAATCAGCATTAGGATATACCTTTTGAGTGTAGCACACTAACATAATATTATTTATTTATTATACTTATAGATATAAATGATTTATGGTCAAATTCATCTCCTCCCTGATGCCGAGGAAGGAGACTTCTTTGACGGAAAGTTAAATACTTTTCAGAGAAACCTGCTTTACATGACCGGAGTCCTGAAAACTGATGGTATCTGGGTTGATGCTGCAAATATTAAATCCCCTCAGGTACGTGTTGCAACTACTGCAAAGAAAGCCGCGCAGGTCTGGTACAATGTATATGGTCCTGAAGTAGGCGTATATGCCATCGGTATTGAGATCGATGGTGACATTGTTCAGACAGCCACTGTACAGATTGGAGATAAGCGTGTAGGGAAAGACAAGGTCCTGTGGTTTGATTACCCTGATGACCGGAAGTCTATCGGAGCACACAAGGTTGTGTTCAAGACAGGATACTTTACCGAACTTCCAAATGGAAAGACAGAGACGACCTATACATGGGAATCTCCAGTCTTTGAAGTTATTATCGAGTAACTTCATCACTCTTTTTAAAGACTGTACCATCAAACGTATATCCTTGATCAATTACTGTTTTTATCACAAATTCCAGGACATCGTTTGGTAGAGATGTATTCCCTGTCTCTCTCCTGATGTGGTATAAGATCAGGAGCAGAGGAATGCTGCTGCCATATGCAGATTCCTTGATCAGATCAGTAAGATCGGCTTGCCAGTTAATCTTCGGGAGGGACAATACCGCTTGTTGTGACAAGTACAACCTCTTCTCCGTCAGCCAGATGAGGAGCATCAACCAGCTTGACGACACGCTTGTTGCCTTTTGACTTTCTGATATAACAGCGCACCGTTGACGCATGCCCGACGATGTTACCGCCGACCGGCTTTGTCGGATCACCAAAGAACTGAGCCGGGTTGGACTGCACCTGGTTGGTGAGATACACTACTGCGTTGTATGTGTCAGCAAACTTCCTGAGGGCGTTCATGTACTTGTTCAGGATCTGCTGTCGCTCTGCAAGTGACTCTCGTCCAACATACTCTGCCCTAAATGCAGAGATGAGCGAGTCGATCACAAGCAATCGCACCGGGTAATCAGTATCCTTCATCTCATCTGCAAATGCAGTAAACACAGACATGAGTTCAAGCTGTTCGGTTGCTGAATCAGGTCTGACATGCCGCACATTCTCAAGTGCGAGTTCCTCATCAAACTCTATGCCTGGATGGATCTCTTTTACCCCCTGAATCATCTCAATAAGGCGTTCTGGTCTGAACGATCCCTCGGTGTCACAGATGATACATGATCCATGCAACCCGCCAGCCTCAACAGGGAGCTGAACATTCACAGCAAACTGATGGGTGAACTGAGACTTTCCTGATCCAAACTCACCATAAAACTCGGTAAGGCACATGGTCTCAACACCACCACCAAGCAGTGCATCGAGTGCCTTAACGTTTGTGGTGATATGACCAACAGTCTCACGCTTCTTCAGAAGAGCTGATCCAGTGAGAAGACGGCACTTATTCACCTCGTCTTTGGCCTGAATGAGGATCTTCTCGGCACGTGCCTGGGAGACTCCTCCGGCTACCAGCTTCTCAAGATTACAGTCTATCAGATCCTCGATGTACATAATGCCCATCGCATGCAGTTTATCGGTCAGCTGCCCGCCAACACCTTTAATTTCCTCTACCGGTCTCATGTATTCACCTTAAATCTATGCCCGCAAAACGGGCAGTTTTTCGTCTTGGTCTCGCTCTTCACCTTCATGCTCTTTCTGCATGAAGGGCACCTGACCTCATTAATCATTCTCTATCCTCGGTGCGAGCATAAAAAGAACGTGTACTCCTGATTTCATCACTGATGTGAGTTCAATTGGTTTATCAGTACCCGTAGATATACGTATTGCCTTGTTCCCACTCAGGTACTTGAACATATCATACAGATACTCACTTGATAACTGCGACTCTGCATCTGTGCCACTGTACTCTGTTGCAGGGATATCAGACTCAAACTTATCCTGTATATCATCCTTGGTCTTGATCATCATCATATCCATTGATGGGTATAATTTAAAGAACGTAACCTCACTGAGCGTGTTCATCTTCTTGACCTCTGGATACATATCTTTTCCAGATACGGTAGCATACGATGTATATCCAGGCACAGGAACAGATTGTGGCACTTTGATAGTTGCCGGATCAAGATGGCGGGAATCAAGCCGGTGGGCACCATCGGCATATACAGATGATGCTTTATCCTCACTCAGTATGATACGCATGGGACCGGTATAATCACTGATGATCTGTGATACCTTTGTGACGTTTACACCAACCTTGATCTCAGTATCAATCTCTGACACAGTGCAGATATCAGGTGGTATATCAACTTTTACCAGAGCAACCTTTGCAGGATCAAGCAGGATTGCTGACAGGCCGGTAGGAGAGTAGGTGAAGATCGCTTCATTGTCAAGGACACGTATTGCTGATAAGAAGTCAAGAAATGCCTCAGAGTCTACCTCTATATGCATTTACATATGCTCCGTGACCCATGTATCGAGATGGGTTGCGATATCAAGTACCTTGGTTACACGCTGATCGGTATTACCGGTAAAATCACCAGCATTCACGATTGCAATTGCTGAGTTGATGTTTGACTGAAGACCGATACGTCTGTCATTTGCAGAGATGTCATCAACACTGCGTTTCTTCTTCGGGGCAGGTTTATCAACATACCCTTCTTCATCAGACATATACACAATCTGATTGTCTTTGGTGCTGAAGACCACCTTCTCACCTGCCTTCTTTTGAGAGCAGTACTTTCCGGCAGCGGTAGTCCACTCATACTCTTTACGCTCACCATTAACAGTAAGCACCATAATACACGCCGGATACGGCTTAATTTCTACTACAGTTCCATGAAATACCATGGATAACTCCTGATCAGGGTACTCCTGATCCATATTCTATTATATGTATGAGAATATAACGTCACCGGTTGAGGTGTTTCACCATTTCTCTAGGGTGAATCATATTTTCATTCGTTTTTACAGGAGAGAATGAGAAGGATATATTCATATCAGGTGAGTCAAGATATACCGTCTTTATCATCTCCATCTCTTCTGTCTCTCCACATGATACGGCAAAGAAGTTATGAGTCTCATACCGGTTGAACACGATCTTCCCTGCCTTGATAGGATCTCCGTTGTCTATCGTGAAGACTGCATCACAGTTTGCCTGAAGTGTTACAATCGTATTTCCTATTGTAATGTCTCTCATATCATGGTTTACAAAGAAGAGTGCAGTACCTGATGCCAACTCCATATACCGTGATGATATGGATGCAGTCTGACCAAATCCACGCCATGACGGAATGAAGTAGAATCTGTTCTGATCATACCCGGTAAATATCGCTGCATGATACCCTAGTATATTCCCTGAAGGATCAGGGATGTTTCCATTCTCTCCGTTGTCATAGTTCTCATACAGCATAAACGGAATGACCGCGTACCCGTAGGTGTAGATTGCAGACTTGATATACTCAGGGCCCCGGGTTCCTGCATACCCTACTACTGTCCCTGCCTTTCTGATCAGATCCATACCCTCGAACAGGTTTGAACATTCAGGGATCTCATCAGGTTTCACAGATGAACCGATATACAGTTCAAGTGCATATGCGAGTGCATTCTGCACACACTTCCTCTTCGGCTGCACCCTGACATCCAGACTAGTAGGATTCCTATACTCTGCAGGCCTGTTCGAGACTGACGGGAATGTGTAATAAAATGCATTATCCTTCATCACATTATCACAGACATAATCGTTGACTATATAGGTACCATCAGTCTCAGTTACGAGTCCCTGCTTTATCAGGGATGCGATCATCTTCTGCAGATTCTGCCTGGAGCCATACGTCTCTTTTGCAACCTTGATCTCCTCTATCAGAGAATCAATGGTGAAATCCTCTACTAAAATATTTAAAATAAATGATTCATCTATCATATATTCAGTCCTTTTCTCGATACCGCATAATCCAGTTTATGTGCGATACAATATTTAATCTTGGTATACTCCTGCATAACATAGGTGTAATCAGGAGTGTCAGGTACTAATGTATACGCAAACTCATCCTTGTCATAGGTGGTCCACGCAGAGATCCGGTACTCAAGTGTATCAGGGTTTGTTACAACAGATACCTGACTTATAATACTCGCTTTCACTGATGAGAGCATATTATACTCATCGCTGTAGTATTCTATCCATGAATCTGTAGGCTGAATATATCGTGATCTCTGCCTCGAATACAGCGATTGCTTTATCATATATAACTGTTTGTAACAGGTATTATAAATATTAACTCACAATTATTTTTATAATGAACGTGTTGCATATCTCTGATACTCACCTTGGACGAGGGGCATTCCAAAAGAGCGATCCCATAACTGGTATCAATATACGGGAACAGAGCATCTACGATAATTACCTGAGTGCCGTCGATGAGATCATCAGGTTAAAACCGGATCTGCTCATCCACACCGGGGACCTCTTTGATGTTGTAAAACCCAAGAACAAGGCTATTGTTGTTGCCATGGAAGGGTTTGAGCGTCTCAATAACGCAGGAATACCGGTATGTATCATTGCAGGGAACCACTCCATGGTAAAGACCAGGTCAACCGCATCCCCGTATGAACTCTTCAGATACTCTCATCCTGAGGTGACCTGTATATACAAATTCCACTATAATAGGTGTGAGTTTGGAGATGTGATGATCCATGCCATACCAAATATGCTGCACCCTGAAGATTATGCCATGGAATACAGTAATCTCTCTCCTGAACCTGGGTATAATAACATCCTCATGCTTCACGGACTCGTCCCGGGCATCAACAAGAAGCTCAACACATTTGCAGAGATGGAGATCTCATCAGAGATGATACAGAACCCTGATATTATGTATACCGCTCTCGGCCATTACCACGGACAGATGGCTATCAACGACACTGCAATGTATTCAGGATCGCTTGAGTACCTCACATACGGGGAAGCATCTGATGTGAAGGGAGGTGTCCTGCTCAATACACCATCTGGTGGTGTCAAATCAGTCCCGTTCCCGCATACCCCTATGAGATCTCTTCCTGCTATCGAGTGCCGGGATCTCTCGCCATCAGAGATCACAGAACTGATCCTGAAGAGCGTATCTGCAAACAACGAGTATATTATGCTCCAGGTCACACTCAATGATATTCTACCTGATCAGTTCAGCACCATAGACTTTCAGAAGATAACAGAGGATAGCAGAGATCTCATGCATCTAAACATCAAGAAGACTCCACGAAAGGCTGATGATGCCGCTGTTGAGTACCGGGACATCTCCACGATCAACTATGTGGATGAGTTCAGGGCATACCTGAAGAAGCTTGATCTGACAGAGAAAGAGATGGCTACGGTATCTGATATTGGGAGTACACTGGTAGGTGATGCATTATGATTCTTCAGTCACTTGAACTCAAGAACTTTAAGCGGTATAAGGATGAGAGGATCGAGTTTCCTGACGGGCTTACCGGGATCATCGGTACAAACGGGTCTGGGAAGTCATCCATCGTGGAAGGGATCGTGTTTGCACTCTATGGTGTTCAGGGTACAGGGATAGATTCAGAGTTTGTACTCTCATCATCAGCAAACCCGAATGAGAAGACCAGGGTTGCTCTCACGTTCACAATCGACGGGTATGACTATACCGTTGAACGAATATTCAAGAAGTCTACAAAGACCGTTCATCATGATGCACACCTGTATACCAGATCAGGGATCCTTGCAGATACCGTGAACAATGTGCTTGAAGAGATCACAAAACTCGTTGGTATGAATGCAAACGACTTCAGACGCACCATCTATGCCGGTCAGGACGAACTCACCAACCTGATAACGTCACTCCCGTCTGCACGAAAAGAGTGGTTCCTGAAGGTTGTGGGTATCAATACACTACAGGATAACATCAATTCAGCACTCAAAGAGAGAATAGAGGCGAAACAGAAGGATATCATCGCGGCTGAAGCAGTGATCAGTACACTGAATGAGGATGAACTGAACGCATCTATCAATGAATATCAGGATCAGATACATGCCCTTACACGGAATGCACGGAACGCCGATCATGCTATCATAGAGTTCATAGAAGATCTTGACAGTATTGAAATCGGCATACGAGCCGCTGAATCTGAGAAGAAGACGTTTGATGAGCGGATCACCGTCGTCAACGTGAAGACTGATATGATGAATACTGCAAAGGCACAGATCGACACCTTATATAGCAGTATTTCAGATATGTCAGGGAGGATCAGCGAGATCACCCTGATGAAGGACAAGCATGACCGGTATATCGAGGCTGAAGCGGCCAGTAAAGAGATCCTGTCACAGGTTATCAGGTATACCAATCTTGAGAGTGCTGGAAACGGTAACACTATGCTCATATGCGAGAAGAAGACCGCAGTAGAGGCATGTGACACTGTCATCAGCACCATCCCTGATATCAAGGAGCAGATACATCATGCTGAAGAGATCCTCTCTCATGAGGAGGGCATGTCAGTCGCTAAACTTGGTATTGATGAGTACAATATCAGGGCTACTGAATGTAACAATATCATCAGCAATAACAACGGCAGAGTCCAGACTCTCAAGAAACAACTCGATGCCCTTGTCGTAGAACCCGTATCAAATGATGAATACTCCAAGATGATGCAAATTGCCCTGAAAAAGACTGAGATCAAGGCGCAACTTGATGATCTGAAGATCAAAGTCGATGATGCACATAATGTTTACTCATCACGGTATGCACAGTGGGAGGCTCTCAAGAAACAACGTGACAACCTTGCAGAGATGGGATCTAATGGACAATGCCCACACTGCGGCCAGCGTGCAGGTGAGCAGTTCATGGAGATGGTTGATGCCCTTACTGCACAAGCATGGGATATGGAACGGTTAAAGGATGCCGCGTATACCGAAGAGACCAATCTCAACCAGGCATACAACGACCTGTCAACAGTATATTACACAGATATTCCACAGTTTGAGAAGATCCTCGCTGACACGGCAGCATATCATGAGATAAAGACAGAGATAAGCAGAATTGAAGAGTATACCTCTGAACTCATGACGTGGCTCAGTGCAAACCGGATACCAAACGAAGAGAGTATCCTTGCATATATGAGAGATCTTCCGGTGATCAAGGCTAAGTATGACAGGTTAGTACAGGATCTTTCATCTGCAACCGATGCACAGGCACGAAAGAATCAGCTCAACGACTGGATCACCTCACTGCAAAATGAGACAGACCAGATCACTGCCGAGATGATCACATTAAAACCGGCTGTTGATCGGCATGAAGAGATCCGGGACATTATCCAGTCGTTAAAGTCAGCATATCTCATGTATGAGACCCTCCCTGACAAACAGGCAACCTTTGAATCACTGAAAGCGCAGTATGTCACCGCAGACAGTACATACGCCCTGCTATACCGTGAGATACAGGATCTCAAGGACCTGCTCCTGAAGAGTACGTATACTGCCGATGCTCATGCGGCACTTCTTACACGGAGGAAGGATACACAGGATGCGATCACGGAAATGACGGTGCGACTTGCAGAGACAGAGAAGGATATCTCAAGACTCAAGGAGAAGATCGATGAGTGCAAGACAGATCTCACACGATACATTGCCTGCGTAGAAGGAAAGAAGGTGCTTGATGATGATCTCTCAACCCTGAAACTCACAAAGACGGTGATGAAAGGGTATATCGAGCATCTCCTGTCTATCATCACCGATGGGGTTGCAGACGAGGCAAACAAGATCATCAGCGATATCACCGATGGTAGGTATACCCAGATCCAGATCACACCAGAGTATCAGATCCTGGTAGAGGATAGCGGCGGGATGTACCCGGTAGAGCGGTTCTCAGGAGGGGAGCAGGATGTCATTGCCATCGCCCTTCGTATTGCTATCAGCAAGTTCCTCACCCATCTGCATCAGATGCATGAGTCTACCGTACTTATCTTTGATGAGATATTTGGCAGTCAGGACATTGAAAGGAGATCCAACCTGTTCAGGCTTATGAGAGAGCAGGAGAGCAGGTTCCCGCAGATCATGATCATATCCCATATCAGTGATGTCATCGATGAGTTCCAGTCCATCATCCAGGTCACCAGATCAGGGAAGTATTCACACGTCTCTCTCCAGTGATTACTCCCATCTGAACGTATACCCCTCTTTTTCCAGTAACTTCTGATGATATCCTGAGAATGAAAGATACGTGGTATTCACTCTGGATAAGATATCTTTCACATTATCAGTGACTGCTATAATATCTGGCTCCTCTGATTCGAGATCCCAGAATATCACAACATATATAAGATGCTGACGATGAAACCAGATATCCACACCTGATGTGAATGTGTTTCCCGTATCAGGTAATCTCTTTGGTGATCGGTACACCTCAAGGAACTTACATGATTGGGTGTTGATCTTTGTAAAATAGGGGTTGTTCTTCAGGTAATAGATCATTGTACCGGAGGTTTCCCAAAGAACTGAGTGACAAGTTCATTCGGGTTTGCTGACGGAACAGACGGAGACCGCTCTGATGGAGGTTCTGATGTGGCCGCTACGATAGGTTTTGCATCTCCTGAAGACTCCTTCTGCTGCTCTTCCTTCTCGGTTGTCTGCATAACACCGTGAGCCGGTTCCTTTACTGATTGTCCTGATGTACCTGCACCTTCGTCAGGAAGTTTATGCATGAGTTTGGGCTTCTCTTTAGGCTTCTCCTCATTACTCCAGTCAAAAAGACTGCCTTTTCCAAACACCTCCCTAACCCTGTCCATATCCCTGCGAACATTATGAGGTTTTGTAAACTTCCCGTCATAGTCATCAGCCACTGAAGCTGCAAATCCTTCTGGAGGTTTTACATTCCCGGTGACCCAGAAGTGCTTCCCACGTGGTGTCTTCCATATCGTATACCCTGCAGGAGGCTTATGCACGCTACAATATTCAATATGGCAATCTACCTGCGTCATTACATATAATTTCAAAAAAGTGGTATATAAATGGTAGTTAACAGATCGCCATATGCTGGTATATACCGGTCCTGGTATTAAGCAGGCCGAATAACTCAGCTTTTCCACGAATCTCAAGTTTTGTCATATCCATCAATGGCGTCTTTATTATCGGATATGCATCTTCAGATCCACTCATGATAGCATTCTGGAGCGAGAAGAATACCTCTCTCCTGCAGTCATGATATGGCTCTGATTCCGACGCCCAGTGATAGATATACTCTGCCTGATATTTATCAGCAAAAGATGCGCCTATCATCATCATTGTTGCATTCCTCATCGGCATAGAAGAGTCAAGCCACGGTAATGATACGGTATCAACCGTCTGTGCATGAATCTTCTTCGCTATCTGGTATGCAAGTTCAGGCTGGTTGTAATCAAACACAACAGCGTGAATATCAGAGTCACGGTCAGCAGCAATCATAGCAGTTACTGCTGAGTCAAGTCCACCTGATAGAAGGACAATTGCTGTCATGATCAATCATATCATGACAGAGCATATATAGATCTATCTGTTTTTGTAGTATTTACTGAGCGTTGGACCGGTCTGACCGACGTACTTTGATCCCTTTTTCTTGTCATACGGTACTTCTGCAGGTTCTGCCCGGTGAAATACCAGCTGACCCATAGGCATCCCTGGTGTAAGAGCGACACCTACCTCAAGCAAAGACGATATCTCTAATGTGATCTCTCCTTTAAACCCGGCATCGATATACCCGCCTGTCTGATGAGGTTCTATACCGAGCCTGGCTAAACTTGATTTACCCTCAAGTTGTGCGACAATATCATCAGGAAAGTCGAAGTACTCCTGAGTGGTACCTATAATAAGCACATTTGGAGGGAACTGTGTGGGTTTCCCGTATATACCGGTGATCCGATCTACAAGTAACGCATCATACGTTGATTCATCCAGTGGATCCAGATACGTACCAACATACCGGTTTGGTGATAAGACTTTAAAGTCTGATCCAAGGGTGATGTCATATGAGTGTGGGTTGAGGTTATTCTCATTAAATGGTTCAATTCCAAGGTCTCCGTTTCTCACTGCATCTCTGATCTGCCAATCTGCTAACATTCCTCACTCTTCCATGTTTTGTAATCCTTTTCAGGTACCATGACATACCTGATGTCAGTGGTTGCTATCATATACATGAGCATATTGCATATATCACGGCATAATACGTACAATACAACTACATCCTCGGCATTGGTGATATAGTTCTCAAACTCTGTTCTGATTTTAGGGTGTTCATTCTGAAACATCGCAGATAATGCCATAAATAACGCAGCCTCAATCTCATGGGTCCCGATCTCAAGATCCACAGCCTCATTCTTGATATCTTCGATCCATAGGTTAGCAGCGTTTAATGCTACCGCAGTACCTTTTATATCAATATCAGGCATATATAATTATTTTTAATACAACAGTAAAAAAGGTTTCGGTTAGTTACCGATGGAATCCCATATGTTATCCACTAAAATCCTCTCCATCAGTCATTAATATCATCACCTTCAATTGGTAAGTTCATCATCTCTAAGTACGTTCCTCTTCACCCATACCCTCTTCAGGATGCATATTCTTATCCTTCTCCCTCATGGTGATTCCTCATCACACCCACAATCCAGGCACCGACACTTCGGTGCAGAGAATTCATCATTATCAACCTGGTATTCCAGGTTCTCTGACTTACACTTTTTACACTTCTTCATTCTGAAAACTCCAGTTCTTCATTAATGACAGATACAAAGACCCTTCCGATACCAGTTCCCCGGTTCTTGATCTCTGCACCCTCACCCTCATGTAAGATATACTTATCACCGGTCGGATCAGTAATAAGATAATACCATGAATCGTCTATGACTTCTTTTGTATAAAAGAGTGTGTCAGATTCTCCTGTTTTTGGTATATATCTCATCTGTTTGCCTTCAGAATGCGAAGTGCATCACTCAGCGTTTCACCTGCTGTTCGCATTGCACGTTCAGCATTTGAGATCTTATTATATGCATCACCAAGCTCAGCACCAGCTGCTGATGGAGAGGTAAGCATCGTGTTTATATCAGGCATTACGGTACTCTTCAGGTATGATGCGAGTGCTGTTATCTCGTTCACATACTGTTCAACTGTCTCAAGATTTGTCGTCATGATCTCCTCTGTTTATGTATACATATACCGTGTAGGTATTATTATTGAAGTACATCTTCATATTTACTGGAATCTCATATAAGATAGTTCCAAAATCCACTACTAGTTTAGTACATCGTACGTATGGTTGCTTTATCACAAGCCGTTTCCATCCAAATACCCAGCCGGGACACGTCATTTTGAGCGTAGCGGTAAGAGACTCTCCCGGATTGAGCGGCACAAATATCTCATTTGCCGCCTCATTCATAAGTATATCACCTGAGTACATCAAGACGGAATGCACAGTATAACTGCAATTTTCAGGAAAGTTGTATACATTATATAATTTATTATCAATAACTACAACAATACCTTCGATCTCCTCTATATTCATCTTTAAATGATTGTTAGCGAGAAGATAATCATATGCTACATCCACACGTGATGCAGTGATATCAGCCATAACATACTGCATGAATTCTTTGGTAGGACGTTTCCCGGTCTTGAGCACCCATTTGTTGTACTCATTAAGCACATTGGCTTCGTCATCGGTGAGAGCCATAAAAAAAGATTACCTCGTATTGAGGATCTCATCTTCAATCTTGATGAGATTTAATCTGGTGGTAATAAGCCAGTTGTCAAGCAGATCGTTTGGCATCCCAACCGCAAACTTCGACTCCAGGTTTGACTTGACCGCTTCTACTGCAGTATTGAACTCATCGATTGCAGCAGTAACCTGTTCTGCAGTGAGATCTGCCGGAGGGAGTTCAAACGAGAACGTTGATGCATTATAGTATGTCGTACCAAACTTCGCCATACGGTAGGCTGCACGACGACGATACACCTTCAGAGCCTCATCCTCTGTCTCCTCTGCAAGGGTTGCCATGGTATTGATGTACGTGAGCATCGATGGCACAATCGCAAGGGTTGCGTTTGATACAAGGATACGCCTGAGGGATGAGAACCACGGGGTTGTCGTGACCACATAGGCTGATAATACGATCAGATACGACTTGAAGTCTCCAGCCTTGAGCTGAGTGATTAGCTTTCCGATCTCGATACTGGTAAGGTGCATAGGGCCGGTCTTCTGCTCTTCGGTATCATACTCTCTACCCATCATAATATCTGACGGTGATTTTGAGTAGATATGAAAGATATCAGCATCTGACCAGGTCGGCTCGGTATCCCATACCAGGGATCCGATGATGGTGGTTCCAATACTGTACATTCAGTCCCTCACTGGGTTGTCGTGGACAAAGGTCCTGATAAACTCGATATTATCAATGATGGCCTGAGCTTTTCTGCTACCGAATGAGAACGGGATCTTCTTGTCCCCTACCGGTAATGTACACATAGGAGCGCCTTTGAATTCTGATACAAATGGTGCTTCTACAGGCTGGCGTTCTTTATACTCCATACATACCTGTTTCGAATACTGGGTATTTATATCTACTTTATTTGTGTTACTTTCTTATTTATCCTGAATATCTCATACTGGTCTTTATCAAGGCTTGTTGTATTGATGATATAGTCCTCTCCATTCAATGTAAAATGATATGCAGAGAATATATCAGAGAACTTGGTATCACCCACTTTTGTCAGTGAGAATATGTCAGTGATCGAGGCACGCCCCATAACCAACTCATATAAACTATCTGTCATTTGTTTATAATTATTACGATATGTTTAAATATGTTGATCCAACAACGGGTATATATGGAAGATCCTACTGATCTCATTCAGAATATCACCTCTGCATTTGATAAGATCTTGAAACATATCGATGATGTAGATATTCAGATATCAGAGACATATGAGCACGGGAGATGGGTCAGTATCCTTATCAATGCTGCACAGGAACCATATAATCTTCCACAACTGGCACGTGATGTGAAGGCCTCAAAACTGCCAAAATTGGTAGGTGGTGGATAACTATGATGACGAGGATGAGTAATCACGCTGTTAGCAACGGTATCACACTGAACCCTGATACCGATCACGTGAACCGCATTATATCAGGACTGAAACGAAACACTGATATATACGGGGATGCATACTGCCCGTGTAAGATAGAAAAGATCCCTGAGAATATATGCCCATGCCAGAGTCATATAGCAGATATTAAAAAGGATGGGCATTGTAGATGCCGACTATTCTTTTCTGGAGATGTCAGTAGTTGATGACAACTCCTGAGCATACTGTCTGAGCATAAATATATTCTCAAGTACAGTCCTGGATCCGTTATAGTCATGGGGATCGAGGTACGCCTTTACTGCACCACCCTTTGAAGGAGTCCCTATCTCAATACTTGAGAGATTCTCATTCCTCTTTGCAGCAGAGATGAGCGTTCTTATCTTCTCCTGTGTCACTTCAGGTACCGTCGATCCTTCAGAGTCAAGCCAAATTAGAACATCTTCAATAGCATCAAAAAGCATCTCATCAGACACATATGTGTTTAACTGCGCCATACATATAAGTTAAATCTACAATGATATAATACAAATTATTTTGTTATAACAGCGTATCCACAACAGACATCATTGAGTCTATTGTATCCTGAATGTTCTGCAATGAGCGATGCGTATCTGATATATCAGACAGTATACCATCGTACAAATTATCCCTATCAGTAGTCATACCATACAACCTATTTATAACAATATAAATAAATCTCAACCAAACAGTTGCCTAAACATTAAGTAAACAGGCAGTTACTGGTTTTGTATGCTCTTTTGTCACCAGACACATCCCATGCTTGTACGATCCGCAGGATCCACACTGTTTAGGGAGGCGAATCTCACTCTTCTCAACCTGTATGCATGAGAGATCTCCACCAAACTTGGTTGCTAACCCCTCTTTGATGATGTTGATAGTATGACATTTGCACCACCCTTCGGTGATGATATCATGACATCGTGTACATATATAGGTCATATGTACACATTATCTTAATTTATATGTCAAACTACCTCACCCTGCTTACGCGAGGATGGGGCTTGCAGAGTAAGAACCCTTACAATTTAATTTGTTACCGCACAAATATGCGGTAACTGGTCGATTGACACGACCACTACTGATTATCTCCTTTACAGGGGAATCACCAGATACTTTTCTGATTATGTTAAGAGCACCATTAATATCTGCGTTTAACAAAACTCCCGTAGATGACTGAAACAATCCTCGTTTCTTTCTCTTGCCTAAGTAAGATTCATGTTTCTTAACTGGTTCTAATGCTAACGCATCACATTTAGATGTGTAAGACTCATTTACTGCTTTATATGCGATTCCATAATACTGACATTTAGACTCAAGTTTAGCCTTAAATTTGTAATATGGAACTGATACAAAGTTCTGGTTGTTCTTCCTTCCGTGATTGATCCCAGTTTTAACACCTTCAAAATCACCAACGATAACAGTTCCGATGTTATTTGAGATACAATGTTTCACGATCAAGTTCACAGATTGGTTTAGGAACTCATTAATAACATTGGTTCGTTTGTTGGATAACTGGATCTCTGTTGCAGTACAATGTTTGTATCCTTGTAGGTCTTTCTGGCTTTGAATCTTGGCTTTCTCTTTGTTGAACCATCGGTTATAAGATTTAATATACTTACCACTGATAATAGTGGCAGTCCCATCTGATCCAACTAACGTAGCAAAATTGTCTAATCCAAGATCTATACCTAATACTCTGTCAGGATCTAATTGTTTAAGTTGAGGCGTTTCTTCGTAGATATATTTAATCCTAAAGAACTTCCCTTGCCATGACGGTAAGATGTGGATCTCCTGAATCTTACTTTTATACCTACGAATATGCTTTGGAATTGTAAATGATAACTTGTGTGCTTTTCCTTGTTCTCTGGATGTACCTAATTCAATCTTGTTTCCTTTGATTGAAAACCCATTCTTTGGATAAACAACCATAAAATACCCGTCTTTCTTCAAGTATCTAGGTAAACTAGGACAGTCTACCTTTCCTTTGTCTGCAAGTTTCTTTAATGCATAATATGATCGCATATTACGTTCAACAAATTTCAATGTTTGCTGAGCACTTGCAGATTGCATATACTTGTAATTCTCATTCTCTTTACAGAGATGATAATTTTCGGGATACTTCAGAAACGCATTGTTTAAGAATAGGTGTTGTCGGGTTTGGTACAACCCAAAATTGTACAAGTTCTTTGATGCTCTACACAGACTTGCAAGTATCTCATACTCCCGTTTATCAGGATGTAAGATACAAGTCTGGGAAAGCATACATTAATTTATGTATACACTAATATTTATTACTATGGCTCAATTCATCTCCTCCCTGATACCGAGGAAGAAGTCTTCTGTTGCATTTCAGATAAAATGAAGTCTGACAAATAAATTAAATTAATGTTTTGATATGGTCATACACATTGGTTGCCATGTCAAAGATAGACAACTGATCTGAGTACACAAACGTGTACTTCCCGGGACAGATACGCTCTGCAATCATCTGATAATACAGTGATAACTCTTCAAGCTGGTCAATTGTATGGGTTGCTCCCTCAACACGCCTGCACATCCTGGTATACATCTCTGACGGTTCTGCTAGAATGATATACGTGTGTGTAGGTTTGATCAGATTTAGAGGCTGGATATTAAGCAGCCAACTGTAGGCTCTCTCCTGATCTGCTGCAGTATGTGCCATCTCAAGTGTCTGATATACCAGGTTACTCATATAGTACCGATCAGTGATGATGTTCTGATCTGCATATATTTGTGAGAGAACCTCATTGATATGCTTGTACCGATCAGCAGAGAAGAGTAATGCACGTTCGAACGGTGTCACTTCACGACTCTTGATGATGTCGGTATACATTTTATAATACGGTTCTTTTGTAAAGATAAACTCATCACGGGCGATCTCCCATAATGTCTTTACCAGTGTACTCTTCCCTGCTCCATCAGGGCCTTCAATAGCAAATAGATTTCCGGTCATAATAATTTTGTCAGAGATAGTTATTTTGTGAGAAACGATTTTCGCCTGAGACTGAATCCGTTTGGAAGTCTCTTCAGTCCAAGATACTGCTGCATTAACATTCGGGCATCCTGAGGCTTTTTAGCCCACACTGCTATCATACCACCTGAAGCCATTGGTTGAGTCGTATACATCGTATTCGCGTCTCCACGCTCATTAATGATATTAATAGTACCCATACAATAATATTAGCGTTCAGAGTATTTATCCTTGACGATATACCTCAAAGAGATCATCAACACCGTCACTATAACATAAACCACTCTCAATACAGGTGTAATTTTCAGGAATAAGTCCTCTTGCGTCTTCAATAGTTTGAGCAGGAGTTACATACATATCAAATATTGCACCTGTATCAACCAGACCTGACTCTACAGGTTTCCCGGTCGAGGTCCTGGGAGGATAATGCTGCAGTTCAAAGAATCTATCCATCGAGTTTCTATACTCTACGGCATAATACATGCTATATTATATTTCTCACAAATAAATAAATGTTTCTATATCTGAAGGATATGTTCAAGTGTCTTCTTTGGTGCTTTTACCGTACCGCACTTCACACACTCGATATAATCAGCAAGTGATGGGTAGTTCAATGAAAGATCCCGGGCATTCTTCTCTCCTATACCAGGGAGAGTCTGAAACTGTTTGTATAGTGGAACAACAGATGACAACGGTACTCCGGTGATCGCTGCAACATACTCATAGGTATCCTTTGGCAGGCCGTCGATTGTTCCGAGCACAGCATTCTCCAAAAACTTTAAGAACGTGGGAAAGAGATCATGCAGTTCATGGGCACGTTTCTCCCCTATGGATGGGAGTGACAGGAACTGGTTCAGGTTATAATCAAGTCTGTTCTTTGTTGATTTATGCCGTACTGCGATAACATCACAGCGTGAGCCCTTCTCAAGCTGAACAGGTAGTTGTATCATAAACTGCACTGCATCTGATACACGTTCGAACCATATTGCCTTTACACCGGTTCTGATCTCGATAGATGCCAGTTTTGCAATAAACTGCTTTCGCGTGAATATACCATTATAATGTTTTGCATCAAATGCACCGACAACGACAAGGAGCGGATATGTCATCTGACAGAGATCAAGCATCTGAGAGTCCATATGCCCATTTCGAAGAGAGTTGAAGAAGTCATCGGTTGCCATGATCTTGAGCTCCACCGCGATACCGGTATGGGAACCGTCCTCATTATACCAGCAGTAATCACCGAGAACCTGGTTCTGATCTTCTACCTTATAAGAGAACTCATCAGCATATTCTAAAAACAGGTCATAGATCTCTTTTCCAATATCAGATCTATGCTCACGCTTGTCTATCTGGAGAGTATACATTACATATAATTTCTATTATAGAATATAAAAACTATAATACAAATTATATCTGTATCTTTCTGACATATACATGCCATTGCTTCCTCCTGGTATTAGGAGGTTTGATGATCACCTGATGCCCTTTCCTCTCAAGTAACGCTTTGTATGCATATGCGTCATCATGCGTCCTCTGCATGCTCTTCTTGACATAGACAGTACCGTCTACAACCAGTTCAGGTACACTCTTGTACCGTTTCTGCAGTCCCCCGATATGATAATACCCGCAATACTCGCACAGATACACGTTCAGATCCCCGATGGCCCCGGTTGTCTTCAGCCTGTGCATCTCTCGTTTTGCTTCATCACTGTCAGGATACTTGTTCTTTCCAATACACTGCCTGATACGTTTGTACATATGTCACCCCCTACCATGTTCATGATATAGGGATGGAAAGGTAATAATAGTTTCCAATGCTATACAATGCATGGATCTCCAGAGCATCTATTATGACATGGATCAGTACATCAGAGAGAACGGTGTTGAAAAAGGAGTGGTTGATATAGGAAAGACATTAAAGATGATTGCTGAAAAACAGGGAAAGAGTATTGCTATATACTTTGTTGATATCGAGATCAGTGATAATCAGACGAGATAGCGGTATTTCCCATCGCTGCAAGACGATCAGGTTGAACTGCACTGATTGTCAACGTATCCCATGAGTCTGCAGCATACACGATATTTATCGAGATGTTTGAAGATCTGACATCCCTGATAAGCATATCTCTGATCCTGATCAGATCCTTCTTTGAGTATTTAGGGTTTGCCATATATACACGTCTTTATTACTACTATAAAAATCAATCCCCTGTATACTTTACTCCAAGCGGCCTGGTAGACGGCTTTCGTGATACCTTTGATATACAGTCATGGCATACCGGTGCAGTAACAGTGTTTGGATTAAAGTTGATCTCTTTTCTGTTGATCAGTTTGCCACACTTAGAGCACCTGGCTTTCCCGGCATCCTTCTCCTGGTTCAACCTCTTTAGTACCTGCTCTCCCTGACCTTTGAGCACCATACCCTTCTCTTCATCAGTCAGGGGAACATCACTCATATCTGCAAGCATGGATCCGTAGTATCCGGGCACTTTAGCATGGAACTCAGGAGGACTTGTGCCAAGGTTGACATCCCGTACCATGATAGAGCCGGTATCTGTCTTGATATCATCTACATCGTATGGACTTGTAAATGAAGACATGTCTATATGCTGTTCGCGTAATCCTTCCAGGATAGCACACCTTGCAGCATAGGCTCCATTTCCATAGATATGATGAAGTGCAACCTTTGCACTTTTAATAACAGCCTCTTTCTTGTCCTGAGGAAGATCTTTAAATGCACCAAGTACAAATGATGGAATGTCATCAGGACTCTGCACCTTTGTAAACAGGGCATACTGCGGATGATCCTTTTTATTATATGCAAATACCCCCTCCCCTACAGTCTCATCGCTTGGGGGATTATCATTCCCTTTAGGTGTCATCTCTATCTCGTACACGTCACCCTTTTGCACAGATGAGACATTAAACCTTTCCCCAAAGGTTTCTGTTAACTTCTTGACATACTTATCAGCAAGGGGTTTTGTCAGTACACCTATCCCACCATTTCTCCGGGATCGTGCAGTAATTGTAACAGATCCATCCTTCTTTGGTGCAATATCCATACCATAGATACCTGATGCACGTTTTATGGTTTGATGAAGCCCGGTATGTGACACCTTGTTGATATCAGTCTCATAATACACCCCACCGAGTGATCCTGTCTGTGTGGAATATCCCTCAGGAGCCTTCTCGCCATGAGTAAGATATATCTTTGCACAGTCTATACTGATCCGGTCTGATATCAATCTGATATACTCAAGGATATCACTCATATTCACCACTTACTACCCGGGAGCGATCCTTCTGCTGCTTTGTATATGCTACAGACTCTGGATCCAGGGGAGCCATACACTCAGGACACTCAGTAGACCCATACTCAACATCATGGGTATTGAACATCTTCCCGCACTTGATACAGCGTCTGTTATTTGAGGTGGCTTCTGCCTGGAGAGCATCAAACAGGTTTGCAACACCCTGATCACCCGACTGATACTGCTGCACTTCAGCGTCAGTAAGCGGCACAGCTGGCTGATCTGATGTACCCGAATAGTATCCGTATATCTTTGCACCAAATTTTGATGGATAATTGGCAACTCTGACAACCGTTATCTTTCTCCTGTCATCATTAGTGTTCATTCCTGAACAGGATACCTGCTTTGTATGCATATTGATGGTAGATCGAATGGATCGCAGGTATGATATGATATCGTTTAATGGCTCCTGATTCTTCTTCTCTTTGACAGGTTTGATCTTTACCTGCTTCATCTCAAGATCAGATTGTATCCGGGTCTGCAGTTCCCGAACAGTATCAAGTATGTCAGACATGAGTACAATCTCATGCGTATAAATATAAAAGAGCGGGTCTATTTCCAATATCCTGTATTATCTACAGTATTGAGGATATCATCTATCCTATCCCCGTATACCTGGTATAATCGCGTTACAAGATCAACAAGAGCGGTGTCGTCAAGAGCTGCAATATCCATACATTCAATTGGTACATCTCATAAAAAAGGGTGGGTCATGCGGTCTCATGCAGCCGGTCACCCCGGCCTGCAAAGGTCCAGTTGGTCTTTGGTACCTTCCACGCCATGTGTTTCCGCTTCAGTTCCTGCAGTTGTGACTCGGCAAAGTATCCCCATTCCTCTTCAAGACCCTGGATAAATCCGAAATAAATCTGATCACCTTCATAGACAGACCCGTCAGACATTACCGAGTCCTGCTTCTCACACTTCTCGGTGATGTACCAGTACCATCCAGAGAACGACTCCCACATACCGATCACCTTTACATCTTTTCCAAAGGCACGAAGAAACAAGTTTGATGTCTTTCCTGATTTCGAAGCCTTTACAACAAGTTGTGTTGACATTTATTTCATCTCCTGCAGCAGACGAGATCATCTCGTCTTGCTACACTATAACATCGATGTTAATACAAATAAATGTTTCGGAACCTAGAACCATTTCGGTCCTATGGACCTCGTGAGTTCTACAACTCCTGTAAAATACGGGATTATACTGTGCGGATTCTACCCTTGTTCTTGATGATAGACGCTTCTTTATGCAGATGTGCTATGGTATCTTCAGCAAGCGCAGAGTCCATACCGTGCTCAAGTGTGAGCTTTGATATGAGATCACTCTCAAGGATACCTTGGTTTGTCTCGTTCTGATAGTCTTTAATCACCGCAAGCACCACTTTAAACTTATCACGTTTTGCCTTTGGTGTAGATGTCTCCATCCGGTCTATATCCAGTTCCCCGGTCTCAGGATCGTATGCAATACATTTCAGACATTTGTCAACGATCTCAACAACCCGGGTTGCATCCTCTAGCGTGATGATCTTTGATAATCTGATCTTTGCAGATGCCTCAGCTAGCCTGATCATAGCCTCTATCTCTCGTGCTGTAACAGGGACCGGTTTTGTTGAGTCTGATGCAAGTTTTCTGAGAGATATATAGTACTTCTTGATCTCAACCCGTGCCTCATTTGACAGGACCGGAATGATGTTCTGCCGTGCATACGCGATATACTTCCTGATCATATCAGGCGGGATGTCTGCAATAACAGACTGCATCATGGCCTCATCATACTCCACACCGGCAGCGGTCTTTCCATACACCTCATGCACATTAAGGATATGATCAGCGATCGCAGAGTCCCTGTCCTGTGACGGGGTATCTGTCATGGTGAAGATGAGATCAAACCGCGAGAGGAGGGATGGGATCATATTGATCTGTTCTGCCATACCCATAGTTGGATCAAACCTACCGTACTGAGGGTTAGCAGCCGCGAGAACAGAACATCGAGCCTGGAGGGTTGCACATATACCGGCTTTCGCTACCGATACCGTATTACCACACCATACCGGGATACCATGTCTCCGTACATAAATAATATGATTCTCTACCTCAACACAATAGATCTTACCAGTATACTGAACATCAGTTATTTCATTACCGAACATCAACCGGTTTCTTCTCATAGACTCTTCAGTCTTGAATGATATCATACCAGTGCGTGGGATCTCATCAGCACGAATAAATTTAAATGGACCTTTTAAATTTGAGTCCCGGGTATACATATTATGATTTGGTGTAACCAGCAGATCGATCGTGTATGCAGAGAATGATATCATTGTACCTGAATAATCTTTACAGATATACTGGTACGGTTTATTCCATTCTATTTCATTTGTTTTAGGATTTAATGTTGCAACAAGTTCAGTCTGATCAAGGTCTTTAAACAGTTTCCATCCTGCATCTGTAAGAATCTCAGTCTGATCATCATAACAGTTCTGTTCTAATGCTTCATGGAGAGATGACCGGTCTGACTCATTCATCTTGTCAAACTCATCAATAATACAGTTATGTACTATACAACCAGGGATCCAAAAGTTGTGTTCAGGACTGTCAACCTCGATATCATAGACCGTGGCTGAACCACTCTTCTCTACCGAGACCACCTGGGACCAGAACTCATCAGGTAACGGATCAAACACGGTAAATGCATCAGGGAAGTAATGATCCTGAATATCTGTCGATAGGTGACCATACAGATATGCCTTAAGTTTACTATACGGCCATACCGGAGAGACAATAACCATGTCTCCATCACGGTAACATGGTACTCCTATACACCAAAGAAGCACGTCAGCATACTCATGCTTGATATACAGATACCCGGCATGATCACTCAGGTATGGGATGAATGAAGGCTGCCCAGTCTCAAATATCCGTGCTAATTCTCCTATAACCCTCCACTGTGAGGAGAGACCGCCGTTCTTAAACCCGATATCAAACTCTATCTCGTTGAACTCTTCAGGCTCATAATATAGAGCCGGTGTAACGACAGAATCAGACATCGTAAGAGTGCCTGCTTCTTTCCACCCTGACTTGGTCCATACATTATGATCTGGTGTAACCCGTATCGATTCGCCGTTTCTGAATGTTACCGTAACAATATCCTTTATACCATTACAGATCGTATTGGTAACTTCAACCCATGCAGTAGTATTATACCCTACTACCCGGTCTCCTACTTTAATCTCTTTTATGGGTTTTATACCGGTTGAGGTAACAACCATCTGATCTTCATGCAGACAACACCCACGATCTGCTAAAACCATCGCTCCTGCCTCTAATGTCCATCTACCGTCACCAAAATCGTCTTTCACTGCACTGGCAGTATTATGTACAAATATACTATCAGCAATAAATGCATGCGAGTTCTCAACAGTGAAATCATATACATATGGATATGAAGATTCTACCAGTTGGGCATCTTTAACTGTTACCAGTAATATCCTGTAACTATATGGAACCTGCAAAATAGTATCAATTGATATATCTCCTGCACGCACCCATCCTTCAGATGTCATCAACTGAGTATTCTGTGTTACCTCAACATTCCATGTACCAAATATACCAGTTTGTACAGTTAATCTAACCATCTGATCAGGTGCTGGAATCTTCCAAACATGAGTTATTCTGTTTTTATCCCACGTATTCATCCTGATAGGATCAACTTCTATAGAGGTCTCTTCTAATACATCAGCATATTTAAAATATTGTTCTACTATACTTTCTATAGATACTAAATTACTATTAATCCATACTTTAGAGTGTGGTGCAACACATAATCCTGCCTTCGTTGACGCATTCCCGGTCGTTAAGACCGATCTAGGTGCAAGTTTTGCAACATACCTGAGCATCTGTGATTTGGCCTGACCAGGATCTGACACGATCAGTACATTAATATCACCACGGATACGGGATCCGTCAGCGGTGTACTTTGGTATCCCTCCAAACAACAGAAGAGCAACTGCCTGCTTGATATCCTCATTCCCGTAAATAGCAGGTGATATAGACTTTGTAATCCTGCTGTACACATTGGGATCAGATGCAATCTTCTCTATTGCACACTTATCCTCGTCAGTGATCTCAAGATCCTCATACTCCTCCTGATTCAGTTCAATGGAGTTTGCAATAAAGATCATCTCACAAAAGGCAGAGTCTGATTTGGATGGAATATATGTCTTTAATACGCCGGTAACCTTTGCTGACGTCCCTGCATTTAAGATCCCGCAGAGATCATCGGTGAGTTCAACAAAAATAGCCTGAGGGAGTTCACCGCCACGAAGCCCTTCCGGCCTCTCCTGCAGTCTACAGAGCTGAGCATCCTGTTTAATACTGATACTATCCCGGTACTTTAGGGTTTTACGATCACAGCCGGTACACCCGTCAGGCCTGGTGAGCGATCCACCAGGCTCCTGATCGATGAATGTGATAACACCACAGGCAGCACAACGCCACGCAGATCGAATGACCTTTGCCTTCACCTCTGATATAGTCCTGACCATCCCCTCGATACAGATAAACTGATCAACATCATCATTTCGTATACTCCGGATAGATCTGGTGTTCGGACACCCGATGATCCTTACATGATGCCTGCGTTTCAGATCTGATACAGATTCTTCATCGTCATCTGATGCAATAAGACTCACTAATGCATTATTGAGATTATCTATAATCTCTTCAGGGAGATCGATGAGTTCTTCTGCAAATATATTGTTATATTGGGCAAGATCCTGATATGTTATTGTTATAGCGGTAATATCCCCTGATTTCACCTTATCTATCTGATCTTGTGCATATTGTATAAGAAAATCGGTATAGTTGGATGTGGATTTTATAGTATTGGCGTCCCCATCATCCATGAACTCATCCATCTCCATGCACATACACCTCTATCAATAGTCCTAAATAAATCCTATCATCCGGTAATACTACAAAATAATCATTCATTGCTGTAATTTGTACGTGTGATAGGAGGGGTTATATAGGCAGGTCGCCTACCCCGGTACGGGATGCGCAGAAGCACTATAGTGCTTTGATACCACTATAGTGTTTTATTTGCACTGTAGTGGTTTGATAACACTATAGTGGAACATTTCCACTATCGCTATAGTGCAGATTTTAAAGGTATGGTGTTTTTGCACTATACCCCCATATTTGTCACAATTTACACTGTAGAACAGTACACGGGATGTTGAAACACCCCTGTTTGTACTATCAGGGTATGCTTAAAAATACAATTGCACTGTAATGACATGATGATCGTGTTAGAATGCACTGTACACTCTCATGAGCACTCTAAAAATAAGTGAGTTAGTACTGCAAATTCAGCGATTATATTTCATTGCAGTTAAACGTGCAACGTCTTCATCTGCACTATAGTGCAAGGCATCATCGATAGCCTTCTCATCCTCTTCTTTATCCTCGATGTACTCATCATACACTTCAGACAGGATCTGAAGCTTCTTATCGAGGAGAGACTCGTCGCTGATGCCAAGAGATATACAGATCTGATCCAGTTGCAGTAGAAGATTGGCTATATCCTCAGTAAGAAGAGCGACATCACCGATATTCTGTAGGAAATCTCCGACATGTACAGATAATGCACCACATACCTTCATGGTGTTGATCCCCTGCTCTGTCATACCATAAAAGTTCATGATATCCTGCAGACTCTTGTAATATACGGTATCTTCAGCAGAATACCCCTTTAGATCCATAACAATCTCGGTCTCTGGAAATGATGTGATCTGTTTTGCCATACTCTGATATTTATCATGAGAACATTAATATAGATATCTATACAAAAATAATGCGCATGATCATCTATACCGCTCTTACCGGGTCGCATATGTGGCAGATGAATAACGAGCACTCTGATCTCGATTACGGTAACATATTCCTTGAAGATACTGTAAAGATCCTGTCAGGACATCGAATACGTGATACAAAACCATGTATCCACACCGATACAATAGACCATCAGTTTACCGAGATAGGGCATGTTATCAACCTGCTATTAAAAGGAAATACCAATATGATTCATCTGCTTACAAGTCCGCTTGTAGTCCTTACACCAGATGATAGAACACTATATTATCTCATAATGAGTGTTCGAAACTATATCTCATTTACACCTGTACTGAATGTGTGGCAGTCTGCAAATGGGTTAAGCATATCACAGCAGACCGATGCCGTAAAGCGGGCAAAAGTCAGGGATCCACAGAAGAGTCTGAAGACCGCGTTCAGAACGTTAACATTTGCAAAACTCATGCTCTCCGATGCAGCATTCAATGAATATGCTCCGGTAACCGATACCATTACAGATGCTGATATTGATGCACTGCGTAATGAGTGTCATAACCTGCATGATACGAATCCATACAATATTGATGACTCGTATGATGAAGACTACCTCAGGACACTGCTACTTAAGATGAGACTGCATGTACTGTCAACTGACCTGGTGTAGATCTGAACTGGCTGTCATTGACTCGTCAGATCAGTTCACATTATTTATATGTTTAAACTGTGACTCTATATGGTTGTATGACGGGATTACCCTCATACCTATGCCAAAATACGTAACTGATCTCGATGATTGTAAAACCTATTGAACTGGCTAAATATCCGTTTTTACCAGAAGCTGCTGTATATATCAAAGAGCAGCAGGTGAATATCATTGAGTTCCTCTCCTCTTCTTCAGGTAGGTTTGTGGTTATGGACTGCAGGGATATGATCATCAGATCATTACAGCACGGTGTTATCACCCCTGAACCCATCGAGACAGATGACAAAAGCATCCTCATGAACACCCTGAAATACCCTATTATGCGTATTCTGTTATCTGCTGTAAATAACCAGTATATTACTACCCGGGCATGCTCAGACTATGCAGAACTGATGAACAAGTATCTGGTTGAGGATCGGCATGAGATCAGATCCTATATATTGTCTGTACTTGATATGCCCACCGATGCAATGAGCATTGCACAGTATGTACCGTTATCAGTAGGATTAGTGAAGTCTGACCCGAAATGGAAGCTGATAAACCGGACTGTTGTAAAGGGAATCGTGTCTATCGATAAAGACGAGATATACTATCTATTGCGCGAAAGGATAACAAAACAGATACGACAGAAGATCCCCACTCCGGTAAACAAACAGATTTTAGAGATCATTAAACCGGTATGTGATCAGATCCTCCAGTCATGGAAGGGTTCTGCCCCATCAGGACCGGTGATGCCTGGAAAGTATCCACCATGCATCAAACATATCATTGCAACGATCAACGACGGTGAAAACGTATCTCATCCTGCAAGATTTACCCTGGCAACGTTTATGCACGGGATAGGAATGAGCGAGATCGAGATAGCGCAACTCTTTATGTACGGGGACTGCGATGTATCAAAGACACAGTATCAGCTCAACCATATCACCCGGGACAACGAGTACGTATGCCCGGGATGTTCAACACTGCTTACCAACAATGTCTGTATCCATAAAGATAAACTCTGTGAGAAGATCAACCATCCGCTAAACTATTACCGGAGAAAGAAGTCTCTTTAATCGTCTTCTCTTGTATGATCCTTGTATACAACTGTATCCTGCCAGTTCTCATCCTGGAATGTCTCGAAACAATGCTGACACTGATAATGATCCAGTTCACCGATCTTTCCTTTGAGCCATGGTACGTTTGCATTATCATTGATTAATTTAATGTCGTATGATCCGCAGAATGGGCAATGTGGAGTATTCTGTAGTTTGTGGAACTCTGCATCATTTGTAGGATCATCTATTACGATCTGCGGCACCGGTGCATTCTTTACACACTGCCATATATACCATACAAGAAATGCTAACAAGAATCCTACAATAATAGGTATAACTTCCATGCAGACATATCTGTCTGATTCAATAAAAAGAGAGGTTAATAATCGTCGCCGTCGATCTTGATCTGGACCTGCGGGAAGTTATAGTAATGATCCCACAGGGCATAGATAATGTTTCCGATGAAGAATGTCCACCATACCGTAAGGAAGAAGACGATGATGTGGTACCCAAGTGATCCCCATTCTCCAGGCTTATTCATGACTGCAACACGATCGTTGTTGCTTGCAAGCGTCCACCCGGTTGTCTCATAGTCATCGATGGTGTTGTGAAATTTCGATTCCTTTACTCTCTTTACAGTTATGTTTGCCATTTTTATACTCCAAACCTGTATCGTGTATCCCCCTGACACACGCTACACTACCATGTTGTAAGTAATACATAATAAATGTATCGGAGTTACAGAATCGAATATATCAACTACATCTGTTGATTCTTAAGGATAGAACAATATTTTCAGGGTTGGCATGGCACACCAACCTGTGAAACATCGGAACTCTCACAACGAGAAGGTATGTTTCCGGTCATACCCATCGCTGCCCGGAAAGAGGATGCTGTATGTTTATAAACGAGGTACAGTGCGCTCGTAATCACTTTTGTAATGGTGTCGATCATCACCAAATGCTCTCAATTCTGGCTCAGAGCATGAGACCGTCAGAGATTCACGATGCTGCTAACACCGGTGAGTATGCTGCTCCACATACCACACTACTATATTACACATTAATAGGTATAATACTTACGGTTTTACCCGAAACTTATCATCCGTTCCAGACTCACAGTCATACATGACCATCTCCCACTGTGCAGGTTGTGTAAACTCCATGTTGAACCTGCTATGGTAACATGACCATTTCATAGCACACTTCTCATTGATGCAGACGATCATTAGTAAAAATAGGATTATGAGATGGATATAACGTGGTCACATGCCACGCAGGCGAATACCCATTCACCATCTGCAATACGGCCAATTACATCACCGCCGCATTCAGGACATGGTTCGTCTATATAGATCACGACATCATCCCGTTCTACACCTGGAGTCATCGTAACCTGTTTCATAAACTCCATAAGATTTGATGTCTCTTCACTGAATACGCTTAATACAAGTTCTGGCATGTGAAATAGAATTTGTTTTGAGTGTATATGAGTGTTTCTATAATACAACTATCTGTTTTAGATCAGGAATATACAGCATATCGATATTGAAACAGGAGAACTCATACCGCGTTTTAGGTATAACTCCGGATCCAGCACACTCCATAACATCATGACCGAACAGTATCTGTTTAGGATGTTTACATTCGATGCACATGAAGTTTACAATTGACGGATGAAGAGCGTTATACAATTTGCTTATATCAAACGTAAACTGCGTATACTCTATAATAGTATCATCTGATGATATAAGGGCATTTTCTTCAGGTTCAACGTATGCAAATACACATAGACGTGACTTCTCATATCCTTTAATAGATATACCATGTAATGCCATTATACGGGCATATTCTATCCGTAATCTGTCGCGTAATTCAATATACGTGTATATATTATATATTGTATACCGGCATAACGGAATGTTATTGTAATAATATTCTTTTAATGTTTTAATAACATCTTCTTCACAGATCATTAAAATAGATTAGGTGTGTGAGAATAACAAGGTTTCTATCCGATAATAGTGAAAGCATTCCCATACTTGTTGATCTTCATGTGGAACTCTTTTAGATACTTTTTATAATAGGTACCATTCCGGATCCACCACTTCTTTTCAGATAGCATGTATCCAAGTATCGATGTCTTCACGATCTGTCCGTCAGGGATACTATACTCTTCATGGCCGGTGTAGAGGGTCGTGATTCCATAGTTAAAGACTTCCATCCATTCATGAATAAACCCATCGATATGAATAAAGTTCTCTGATACCATCACGGTGATGTCCTTCAGAAAGATATCGTTGTATGTAGGTTCACGTTTGGATACGTTCAGGATCCATCCTCCATTCTCTTCAGGAGTTAGAATAGCAGTATTATAGGTGTAATTCATGATTTGTCCTTTTTAATGAAGTACTCTTTTGTTACCGGTTCACTGTTCCAGATAATCTCACCGGTTGGTGATGTAATGGTATGGAACCATCTATCATATACAGTAGATGATAACGGTGTCTGATGAGTTGTAGTATGCCATAACTCTTCACCGGCATGCTCTTCACAGACATCAATCCATCTCTTCTTTTCATCATCAGTAAATCCCATATATTGTGCAACTCTGGTTATGGATGGTTGCATACGCCTGAAGAATGAGAGGATATATGGTGATTTCAAACCAGATATATTAGGGATTGGATGATTGTCTGTATCATGACGAGTAGGGTGATCATATGATAGTATCTCTTTACCCAGCGGGTTATTACACCATTTCAGATGATACTCAATATACCGTGACACATCCCATACAACCCTGGCATCATTATGCACATCTGGCGAGTCAAGTGATCTATGTACATCATACCGGTCATACTTTGCTACCAGATCAATACCAAATGCCTGTATTAGACACCATTTAGCCTGTTCAAAGTATCCATCATCCATATCATGATTTGGTGACTTACATACATCTTCAAGGAGAGAGAACTGATTCATTGCAAGGCGAGCATACAGTTCACATGCCCGGGCAATGCAATCTGCCTGATACTCATCAACTGTAATTTGTATATTACCCATAATCACGCAATACCTACTTCACGTTTATACTCTAAGATCTCTTCCTGAGTTACAGCATCAGGATTTACGATGATATACCCAGCCCTGGTAACATTATTATTAAGAATCGTTAATTCAGACGGATCAGGGTTGATAAAGTAACCACCGGGGCATATTAAACAACAACCTTTTTCTATGGTTTCATCTTTATATAACGGATATTCAATCCTCCTGGTTTCAGGATGGATAATATACCCGATTAATGTAGATTTACTACTCATCAATCCCTCAGTACAACATCATACATCCCATAGATACCTTTCTGGCAGGTAACGTTGATCTGATCTCCAACATTATACCGGTAATATGCCGCTTTATCGATTGGGATATATGTTCCAATATGACCGTTGATCAGCTTTATTGTGATCCAGAACCCGTTCTTCCCAGATGTATACTGCCCGTCATGGTTGTTCTTTTCAAGAATAAATGCTCGTCCATCCCATTTTGATGCAATATACTGCTGTTCTATTGCTGCACCAAACCCAATGATCACAACAATGAGAATAACACAGGTCGCAATGATACAGCCTACAATTACTGCAATAGTACTATCTTCCATATTACCGTTAATTAGTTTGTATCAAAAAGAGTTAAACGTATCGGATTATACTCCACCTTGATAATACATTTCTTTAGTACCGATACCGTTTCTTTTAAGTGTATTATACCATATATTGATGCCTACTTGTTCGATTTTATGATGCCCATTTTGATTTACATATGTTATACTATATATAAATCCAGGTTCAGTTATCCATTTATTTTCGCCAGAATCCCATACACCAGGATTATAAGCGTAACATTTGTCAACCGGTGCCCATGTATCCTGTACAACTTGAGTTGGAGTTGGTGCGATTGCTTTTCCAGTATCATCAGTATATGGTCCAAACAATCCTGCTGACACAGCCATAGCACTGAATCCAACCAATATCATAATGTATAATAATTTCATAATTTACTCACTCATTTTAATATGGGAAATTCTGAATACTACAAACCGGTTTATCATCTGGAGTTTCTACACTGACAAATATATTATTTCCGTCAACAGTGCGAAGATCTCCTATACCGCCTGGGACGTCCTGTCTCCAAAAATCAACAACTGCCATCAATACTCACCATTCCTGTTCTCTTTCCCGTTAATGCAAAGAAGACCTGTTGCCACTCAAACTCCTGCATTTCAATTATTTTATACTTACCAACCGGTACAGTAAACGAGTATACATCATGAGAGACCTTTTTAAAACTATTATCGCTCTTGTAATTCTGACATATAAGAGATGCATCATTCCAATGGTTCAAGAAATGACATGATATGTTGTGTATATCGCATGTATGTACTGAGTTACAATGAACGCATTTTAAATTCACAGGTGAAGGTTTATGATCCTTCAACTCTACAACTAATTTGCAATTATAACAGATTAACTCATTCCTACTTTTATCATATCGAAAGAGGCTGGTTTCACACTCTGGACATACATATGTGTTCATAGATTTATGTTTATTGGCAAACATATTATACATTTCCATTTTCTGCGTTTTTACTAAATTATCAGCCTTTTCTGTTAATTCAATTGCCTCATTGTTTATCTCATTTAATCTTGTAATTACATAATGATCAACATAATCGTTTCCGTGCAATGAGCCATATTTCCTGTAAAAATCAAGCATATTAAGCATGCCATACACCAGCCTCTATCTTCATCTTTCGTACCCAGCACGTATCTTTATCATCACAAAATTCGCACTTGAAATCTGATATATCAGATACACAAAAATCAGGATCTGGTGTCATTTTCTCCCATATGGATCCACGTCAGATACACTATGCCATACAACCAGTGCTACTGCATATCCGAAGCCTGATATCGTCTCAATATTCTTTCCATTCCGGTATTGATGCATTCCTATAGTATCACCATAATGGATACGCATATAATCAACACCTTCCCTATGTATTATCTCTTTCACCAACTCTTCAGTTGATACTCCTTTTATATTTACAGGTTCGTTTATAATTCCTATCCTGTGATTCCATGCAATAAGCATATCATCATGATACTTAATGTTATAATCAAGGGTTCTACACTTGCATTCATCACATTGAATGTACTCATAATCCCGTATTTGATGAATGATTCCGTTTCCATTGCATATACACTGTCTATAGATCATGTACACCATCTCCAGCAGATCTTATCCATCTTCTTTAGATCATTATATCCATTCCAGCACCCAGATTTTTTATAATAACGAATCCAATGATGCATTGATCGATATGATCTCCATCTGAATGCATACCTACCCCACCTGTTATACAGGCCTATCTCATTTCTGATCAATATACGCCCCTGCTTGCGAATAGCAACAACACTCCAATCAAAAATATTAACATCGATGCATACATAAAAATCTTGCAGTATGCAAGATATCGTTCTCTCCTATTTACGATCATACTCATCAACTCTCCTCTTTAAGGCTGTATAATAGTCAGATATTATCATCAAGCTGAATATAACAATTATTACTATACACAATATTATTGATAATCCATTTATGATATCCTTATATACATTATATATACTTGTGAGAGACTGCATGCAATACCCAATTATAATCATGATCACCAATACTGATACCGTTGCACCTATAAGGGAGAATAGGAATTTAATCAGCATCCAGGCATCTTCAGCAATCAGATGGATCCATACGGTTCGTCGTTTGTATTTCAGACATGCATCAACCTGATCATCTACCGATACGCCTGTCCGTTTTATTGGAAATACTGACATATCAAACTCCACCACTAAAAATTATTATTGCACATATTATACCAGATGAACATACCATACATATAGCAATCAATGTATTATCGTCCATAATTACCTCCCATTACCATCATAGCTTCGTCACTGCAACAAAAACAATAAATGCTAATGTTATCGATGCAAATACACCAAATCGTTTACCGAATGATTCATCTCGCATCATTGAATCACCTAACACTATATAGAATATTCCATATACCGCTAGAATATTCCAAATAATACTGAAAATATCATTTAAACTGATCATAATGTATACTTACTCCACACCTGCAGTATCGTTCCTTCTACAAATCCTGCAATAGTGATATACATAAAAGCGTGAGTTGGAGTGAGTATTTGGATTACCATTCCTATACCCATAATACCTGTCACTGCACAACCTGCTGCAATACATCGAATTATTTTATACATCAATATACACGCTCTGTTCTGCTTTAGGATACCTCTCATCAAATTTAACGATAAACGTATCAGGCAGGTCTTCTACAATAACCCCATATATCTTTCCAAAAATGGGATCATTCACATACACTGCCTCATTCACCCTGATATACTTGAGAGCCTTCTGACTGGTATTATACGTCTCCAATGACTGATTATATTCAAAAACCCGGATACCAATCAGATTTTCAATCTCATCAGGATGTGGTGCAGCGGTCTTTGATACCTCTGCACAATCAAACGTCACTCTGGTTATATGACCTAGATTATATATCATAGTAATACTACGTGTAATGTACCATGCATACAATACTCAAATATAGTATTTCCTAAGAAAACTACTACAAATGACATGCAATACCCAATACCGAAATTTTCATACACGCTATACCTTGGAATACCCTTCCATACCATCACCGGAAATAAACTAAATACCAATACTATTGCCAATGAAAACATTAATCGCCCCCTCACAATGTGTTTGAACATTAACTCCTTTCGTAAGAAATATTCTGAACTCTTCCATATTGGTAAACCCATATGATGCAATGATCAACTCTTTCAGATTGGCATATGGTTCACCAAAATAATTGATAGAATTAACATTTACCATATTACACCTCTACATTACAATATTCGCCCTCGATCATACCTGGTTCATGCTCAAGTGTAAGAAGAATACCGGTAGACGAATCCTTCTTAAGAAACTCACCTACAGACTCTATATCCTCCATAACTTCAGTTCCTGCCACGTCTTTATGCTTTTCAGGTCTCATGAACTCATTCACATACATTACCATAACGTCGGTATCATCATCAAAATACTCACGCATGGTCTGCAGTTCCTCGATTAATTCACCTAACTTCATATAGTAAACTTCCTGTGCATATCTTCCCACGATACCCTAGATACTCTTCTATGAAATTCTTCAGCATCATTTGCAATCTTACACCACCGTATACGGCGTTCTTCCTCATTATCGATATCCTCATCGGTCTGCGGTTCATAGAACCTACAGTGTGTAACTGCCCGTTCAGGATCCTTCTTAAAGTTACACTCAGGTGAAAGGGATGCATTCATCACATACCCCGGACCTTCATTATCCAAGATAGCATCAATGAGATCATGATGCGTTACCGGATTCTCTTTCTCATTAAGCATCCTCTCTCGTATACAGTACTCCTTATCGTAACACCAATGGCAATGTCTGATCATTCTGGTTTCCATTCCTTGCAGAGTGTGTTCAGTTTATTCTTCTCTTCCTTATTCTTCAACTTTTCAATCCTTTTCTTCTGTTCTCTCTCACTCTTATCCTTATTATAATTCTCCAATGCTATACCATATAATGTATCGGTATACTTCTTGATCTTTCTCTTACATTTCCGGTTCACTTTCCACAATACCGGCCAGTCGTTTCCATTATACACTAATATACCATCAAGATAGATCTTATGGGTATTGGTCATATTGTACCGTATTTTCAGTTTTCCCCGGATAATACCAATGCTTAAATCATGCTGTATATTATTCAGAATAAACTCCAACTTACGACCATACCATGATAATATCCAGTATGCAGCCCATACGAATGCAAACATACTACAGCAGAATAATAGCCCAAATGTACCCTGATCCATTATCGCTTCACCCCGCCGATGATAAGCACGCTGCATTCACCATAATACTGCTCGTCAAAGTTGATGTCAGAATCTACATTCTTCTGCCTGCAGATCTCAACAAGCTCTGATGGCTTAACGGTGATAAGAGATGCCCAGTTATGATCCAACTCATCATCGCTATTGCTGAAGAGTTCTATAGATGTGAAATCTGATGTTTTTCTCCTGCCAAACTCTTCAATAAGATCTACCGTATTTGCATACTTCATGAAGAAGTGTATAATTTTAAACTTTAGTATTGCAATGTTAATCATGGTTCCTCTTTACAATCGGGTTATTCTCCCCAAACAGGCAGTATATTTGATCATACACATCCCAGTCTGCAGGGAACTCATGCTTCCTATGAATCATCAGATTCATGATCAGTGATACATCTGATGGGATATCCATCGTAAACCCGTTACCACACAGATACAGAACAGGTTATCTGGTTTGTCATATCCGATGATGGAGAGGGCTGACGCTACTGTAGTAGGGTTCACCTCTACTGCATACACCCTATCTACCTTCTCTGCCAACAGAAGATCAAGCCTGAAGTCACCTGCTCCGATATCAAATATAATATCATACGGTCTTACTGCATCAAGCACCTGTGTATAATAGTTCTCCTCAGGAACAAAGAATCCTTCCTGGCCGATGATCTCCTCTCTCATCTCAAATTCACGATACGTTACATGAGATTCTGGAGTGATCTCTGCACAGGCATCCTCCATATACTTTGCATCAAGTTTGGTAATGATATCCTCATACTTCCCTTTGTCATACGATCCTGACCATCCGAGAAGCTGTTGATTCATATCCTGCTTGAAAAACGCTAGCCGTTCCATCATGGTATTCGGTAGTTTAGATCTTTCAGTTGTTCAAATGTCAGATTCACAGAAACACCATCTTTATTCACCGTAATATGAGGGTCTTTATTCCTCTCATTATGAGAGATGACTGTATACAACGAATCTTTGTTTCCAGATAACTTCTGGCCTGTGACCGTATTCGTAGCAGTATAAAAGTTATCCTGCGTCATGATCAATTTAGACAGAATCTCAGGAGGAATATGATCTATATTCTCGATAATACGCTTGTTATTATCATTGATAGCCTGGGTAATATCAACAGATTTATTCGGTACAATAATCCAGTCACTTATCATTTTTATGCACCCATTTTACGATGTCATGCATGAATTGTGAGCGTGACTCCTTATACTCAATCTCCTGCATATACAGATCATACTGTCTGCTCACTTTAGATGCAAATCCGTCTTTTGCAGCAATGAAATCCTTTGGATCATTGAATGATGCACCTATCCCTTCAGAGACAAACCTGATCATCTCATCGAGTTTTTCCTGCTTACCGGTGATCACTCCGTATCCAAGTGCGGTAAGTGCGAACATCGCATCAAACTCTGCTTCTGTAAGAGTGAGAATGCAGTCTGAAAGTGTACCATCCTCTACCCATCTCCCGTTATCAAAATGACCGTATGTCATATCTCCTCATCCAGTAATTTATCATATTTAGACGCATCAACGTCTTGCATATCGTTGTACATCCACATCTCACCACGTTCTCTGCATTTATACATTAACCGTAGTATGTTATCATACCACCGTTTTTCAGCCCCTTTTCTGCTATCACTTACTGGCCCTCTACATGAGCATTCTCTACATGATACATAGTATTTCACATTTCCCTGTATCACTTCTGATTCTATAGTTGTTACATTCCCACAGAACCAACATGTAGTCATTCTATCATCATAGCAGACATGATGCAGAGATGCTCAGTAAACTTACATTTCGAACATTCAAGCTCTATATACCCTACCGTTGGATTGTTGGGATCTGTTATTATCCCACCACCTGATATATTATGCATACCGCCACACATCTTGCACTTAATCTCGGTGAACTTCACCGGTTCTATCCGTTTACCGGTCTCATCGCAGAACATACCGGCGCCGTATATCGTTTTCATTGTAATACATTTAATTTATTTTGTATATAACCGTTGTGATGCAGCATCTATTTATATTCACATACTAGAGATATGTACGTATGAGTGGCAATTTTGATAAACCTATGAAGACAGACGCTTCACGGGTTGATTTGGAGAACAACATTGCAAACGGTACCTCTAACGGGTACTGGGGTAAAGTTAAAGCTGCATATCAGACTGCAGTGCTGAAGTGTAAGATGATGTGCTCATCAGGTGAAAAGGCTGCTGATAATCCAGCAGAAGGCGAGTGTCAACTTACCAAGAACAAAGATGAGTAAGTTAGTAAAATGTGATCAACATGACAAAATTAAGTTACATTTTTGTGATTCTTCTTGTATTCATTGTCCCGGTCATGGCAGTACAGGATATCGCAACTAATTCTATTCAGGTCGGTGGTACCGCAGGATCTATCATCCATATGAGCGGATATGATACATTCCTGAAAGCTGAGGATAACTACAACTCAGAATACGGAAAGACTCATCTCATTACCATTGGATCAGCCAACTTTGATGCCAATACCACATCAGTAAGCAAGTACCATAATACAATGGATTCATCCATCAGTGCTACATTCAATAATGCTGCACTCGCATCCACCGAGTATCTGATGGAAGATCAGCGTGGTGCTGGTGGAAAGTACACAACCGGCGTAAACAGAAACGAATCTATCTCCCAGACCTATCAGGCAGTTAATAACAAGTTTACTCAGATGGGTGCTGGTGGCGACTTCAGGGCCGCAACAATCGTGGATGATACCAACGTGACCAGTTCTCTGAGAGGAGAAGGTGCATACGGTTCAGTCTCTGAAAGCCATGATACACTTGTTCAGCAGAAATTTGGTGCAGATTCGACAGAGACCAACTTCCAGAAGCATGAGTTTGGCAGAACCATATGGACTGACAAGAATGAAAGTGGATTCCAAGGATACTTTGATCAGGTATATACTGATCACCGGGGAGCAATCCAGGCAGCCAACTCTACCGGGAACATTACTACCGAGGGAAACTCCTCTACTAACCTTTCACAGGTTAGCTAACTCTTTTTTAGGTCGGCACTGCTCCTATCCAGTATACCCATTTATCACCGTGCAGCGTCACCGGCTTTCCATTCATCGTGATGATACCCCGGTCAGGGAATATGGAACTGATCATGATGTTGAGCAGCTTCTTTCCTACATACTGGTGTGACTTGACATCAACGAAATGAACATCAACCGGGTGATTGTACTCATTCTTCTCATGATTTACTGATACCGTTCCTACCTGTGTATTACACTTTATCATTTACTTCACCTACATGGTAGAAGAATATTAATATTCTTACCTTACCACATAGTATAATTGTCTTATAACTATATTAAATTTGTGGTTGTAGAAAATAGATTACATTAACCTAATCGATAAAACAACGGTAATTTACAAGAGTCTTAAAATAGATGGTTAACAGGATGCGGTATTCTGTGCGGCGACCATCACGGGGATCCATGCAACAGGAAGTCCACTCCTTTAGGTGTAGGAGGAATTGCACTCTCCATTAAAATATTGAGCATATGACGTATTAAGGGTTCATAACAAACATATAAATACTTCTAAATATAATATATGAATGTGATTAGGTCTTTAAGACTGAAATTGAGTGTTGATAATCCTGATGCATTAATTCAAACCTTCTCTGCTTATAACAGAGCGTTTGAAGTCTGTGCTAACTGGGGTTATCAAAACAAGAAGTCTAACAAGATCCTGAATCACCAAGCAACCTATGAGCTAATCAGAAAAGAGATCCCTGAATTACCATCTGCGTTGCTTCAAGGAGCACGAGATTGCTCTTGTGAAGCATTGAAAGCAACCAAGTGTAAAAGACTGCCTGAAAGAAAACAGTTTTCTGCAATGCGTTACAACCAAAGAGTGGTTACTGTTAACCTGATTAAAGGCATTGCAACTTTATCAACAGTATTGGGTAGAGTCAAAGCACAATTTAAACTTCCGATTGTTTACAAGAAGTTTCTATCGTGGAAGTTGAAATCCAGCTCACTCCAGTTCAAGAAACAAACTAATGAATTTTACTTGATAGTTCAGGTAGAATCTGATGATATCCCTGATCAGGATGAAACTATCCTGTTAGGGGTTGATCGAGGAGTAAATAACATTGCAGTTTGTTCAGACGGGCATTTCTTTGGCTCTTCTCAAGTTAAGAATGTAAGATGTAAGTATCGTAGGTTGCGTGCTAAACTCCAGTCTAAAGGCACCAAGTCTGCTAGACGTTTGTTAAAACGGATGAGCGGAAAGGAAAGACGGTTTATGACTGATGTAAATCACTGTATTTCAAAATCTATTGTTAATAAACCAGTTACTGTAATTGTTCTTGAAGATCTTACTAATATCAGACCTAACAAGAAGGGAGGCACTTCAAAAGGTAAACAGAACTTCTGGTTATCAAACTGGTCATTCTTCCAGTTAGAACAATTTATTGAGTATAAAGCAGAATCTCTTGGTAAGGTAATGCTGAAGATAGATCCAGCATATACTTCTCAGGAATGTTCGAAATGCAGTGAAGTCAACAAGAACAGTCGTAACGGGTTGAGATACAAGTGTAAAAGTTGTGGGGTTGAGTTAAATTCTGACCTAAATGCTGCTAGAAATATCGCTAACCGTGGCATGACTGTGGTTAGCCGGGTGTTGTCAACCACCCAAACGCATCAACATCAGTTAGATGCAAGCCCACTACTTTAGTAGTGGGTTGTTGACACCTATCCCTTATAGTGCTACTACAAAATAATTCTTTCGGTTATGGAGGTGCGGAACCGCCCGTAGCCGCTGCAGCGGGTGGTTCTTGTGTATATCAACATATAGTTTATGACACCGGATACATGACATCATCTACCATACAGAGTTCAGATGTGGATGACATGTATACCATATACGGCTTTAATGCTCCGGTAACCTTTACAGCAGGACCTGCATAGTTCTTGAGCTCTGCTGCATAACAGGGAACACCTGATCGTCTCATATCCCTGATGAACTGAATATACAAGTCCTGGTTATAATCTGATGGCTTGACATTCGTGAATGATTGGTCATCTGGCCAGTACTGAAAGTTATCCTTATGGCTATACTCAGCATCCTCATCAACCTCTTCATTCTGTACTGACGGATACCGGCTGACAACATCTATCTGATGAATATCTCCAAGTATCGCTTCAGCTCTCGCATACGCCTTCTCATCATCAGCCTCGTATACCGGAATATCAATAATAAAAGAGACTCGCTTTCTCTGTATCATTATACAAAGAAGGAGATAAAAGAAGATAAATGTAGATCAGCAGAGGGAGAGAACCTTTTCAAGAGCACCTGCATAACTACCCGCCTTGAACATGATACGTGTTTCAGTGACATACTTCGTAATATATATGCCAGTCTCATCCTCGTTAAAATCAACGTCTCTGTTAAACCCAAACCTGGTCACTTTGAATGATGGTGATATGTTCATTACGTCTTCAACAGACAGTCCTTCGATAGTGCATCCCCATCGATCCTCTTTTCCTTTATTACAGGACTCTTTTGACAGGTATGTGAGCCTCTTCCTGACATCTTCCATCATCACAATACTGCCGTCTTTCCTTCTGACGAACGAGGATGTTACCGGTACAGGAAGTAGGTTTATTACCTCTTTGATGTTTGCCCCGATGTAATCAGGGATACCGCAATCAAGTTCAGCATACGACATATCATACTCTTCATGAATGTTGATACCAATGATATTGCATTTTGATTCAAGATCTTTTACCTGATCAAATGGTACATAATCGATAGAAAACCCACCATCCTCTTCAACTCTTCGTATGAACATACAATACTATTACATATATGACAAAATAAAGATTACCATAGAAACTGCACATTCTGATACTGTGCAAGATCCTTCTTCATACGAGGCTCTATAATAGCCTCAAATATCCTATGCTTGTTTGCAAGCCCTGCACCCAATTTAGATATAAGATATATCTTATCAGGATGATCTTCAAGTTCATAGATAAGTTTGGTTAGTTCTCTCTGATACACAAAGTTATATTCTATTATGGTATAGAACGAGTCCTCATGCATATCAGGTTTCCATTTGGTTACGAACCCATAACTGTTTGGAGCGGTGCGGAGTAATGCAGCACCTCCAAGTCCATAATGCTGATTATTATCCCCAAACACAAAGATGTGATCCGGGTGATCAGCAAGCCATTCATGAGTGATAATGTCAGGGATCAGAATGAGTATCCTCCTGTGTATTGACTGGTTGGTATAACTGTAGACACGTATGATGTTATATACGTTTTCACTCCGTCAATGATATCAACCGACTGGGTAGCATGATTCATGGAGTTCATGTATACGCATACACCTGCTATAATCACGATCAGGATAACAAACCCTGCAACAAAATACGGTTCAAATAGATCAACAACTGGCTGCTCTGCATGAGCATACATATCATCTAAAAATGCCTTCTCTTCAGCATCATCCATATAAAGAATAAGGAGAGAAAAGAAGATAAACTCTACTCCAGGTAACTCACAATCCTGATGAACACCGGTTGCCTAGTCTCCATAGAATCTACAGCATCAACCGCACGAGCTTCATTCAATACAGGCTCATCATCCTCAAGACCCTGGACATATACCGGGAGATCCCCTTCAAGGTCCTTGAGTTCTGTCAGCTTCTTGATCAGTTCAGAACACTTCATGCAGAAAAGATGGGAGGTAATACAAAATAAATGTTTCTACAGAAACTCAGAAAGTTTCGTCTGACGCTCTACTGGTGTACGGGAGTAAATGGTCAGAACTACACCAATACATACAACGCCAATAATTCCTAGTACCGCTTCTAACAGTTCCATGATTATATTTTGATTGAAATGATATAAGTAAGTTTCTTCCCTCAAAAATGTAAAGTAAACTTTACATAATTTAAAATATACTATACATTATGTACAGTGTTAATAACAGTTTTTACAGGGATTGATCGTTAACACCGGATAATCGTACTGAGTAGGGAGTGGACCTTTCACTGTCTGGATATGCGGGAACTCTATAGAGATCATCTGTCTGTTAGGCAGGCACCTGGTAAGCGATACAATATCATCAATATCTACGATATCAACATATACCTTACGCCACTGTACCCAGATATGTTTTGTACCTGCCCACATGATCTTATCCTCATACCCACGACCATCCTCGTTATAGACCTGTTTCATCTTCGGTCGTGTCATACAGTCAAGTTCATACATCATGAACGATTGTGACCATGGCTTCTGCAATGGGAATACCATATTGTCAGGGTATAGAAGATTACACTCTACATATGGTTCACCATAGATGATATGATACTCATACACCCGTTGATCAGGGTGTACATCATAGATAAGATCTATGAGCCCTTTATTATCACAGGATCCTTTCAGAATATACCTACTCATGGCACGCTCCACAATGCTGACAGATATGTGGAGTACCTTCAAGCCTGCACCTGATATGATACTCTATAAATGCCTGAAGCATATCAACCGGCAGAGTAGGGTAATCGTCTTTAAGTCTGATCAGAGTTGACGGTTCTTTCAACGTATCAATATCCCTGGAACCGAGATCATGTCCTAACTTGATCTGCTGGTTTATACAGTCCTTACAGATCCATTTCCCATCCATCTTCTTCATTCGGTGTATTGACACCGATGCACCACAGACACAACATTGTTTCATACTGTACTATAGATCACAAAATGTATTTACCAGTTATGTCAATATTATACAGTATGCCAGTTTATCATTACGAATATGTGGCTCCGAATGAACACGTCATACACTCTGATCTACAGAGATGTGCTGATGCATTGGAAGAACTTAATAAGAAGATGCAGCAGAATATTACCGAGAAAACCAGCTTCCTTACTGAAGATACTAAGAAGCAACAAAGCATGGATGTGAAACTGAACAACGCATACTACCGGAAGATTAATGCATCAAAACGGTAAAGTACACACCATGAAAGAGATGACCGTCGCAGACGCAGTGACCCTGCTACCACTGAAGACCTTGAAGACCGTGCTGGTAGCAAAAGACACCGTACTCATTCCGTTTGAGGAGATGAGGCTTGCACTGGAAGGACTGCTTGCAGACTACTCATTTGCATATGAAGTAAAGATAGGAGAGAATGGTTTTATCATTCATCCGATGTAACATGGGACAGATTATTGAGATCAACACAGATATCCTGACACCTGATCATAAACGGCTCACCTATAAGCTCAACCAGGTGAAGCAGTTCATAGATGAGATCGAGATGGGATATGAACTCATCCAAGGTCACACCGATGTGGAAGAGGGAGAATTCCTAATAGAAAATGGAATTGCAATGGCACAAACATTTCTCAAAGATTCTCTCATGATCACCCGGGGACCTGATTTTATTGACTGGCTTTGATTTTGGTAAGGATACTCCTGCTTGGGCGAGAAAACGTGACTGGACACTTGAAGAGATACGGCAGAACATTGATTCTGGTAGGATTATCCTCATAAAAGCATGTGTTCTTACCGGAGAAGGTATGAGTGTTCTCACATTCGAGTTCATACCAATTGAAGATAATGAAGTAGACAAACTAATTGACTGGATGTGAATATGTGGGACTAATAGGATATCATTGGGATACTGTATATGATCCAGATTATGTACGTTTCGAACAGAGAGAAGAGACTCCAGAGGAGAAAGAATTACGAGAGAAGATGAAACAGGTATTAATGACCTCGTTGTTGAACAGAACCCTATTACCAAAGGAATTATGACAGAAACTATCAATTTTGAATCGTCAGAAGAGATCATAGATGTATCAATCACTGACACAACCGTAGAAGTGACCAAACGAAAACGATCAACATCAACATACGCATGCTTCCCGCCACGACCGGTACCCGATATTGTATGGAAAGAGATCTATAAGGTTATCGACAACAAGATCGTATTTATAAAGAACGTTAAAGGTATTCACCGGCCTGCATATACTGTACACGAATCGTTCACATTCCCACACCCTAACGCATGTCCTGAATGTGGATCTACAAACTGTGCAATTGATCATATTCGGAATGAGAAGATCTGCAATGACTGCAAAACCGTATGGCCGAGGGAGAATGACAAAGTTCTTTGAGACCTGTACATACAGAAAGATGAATCACTGTACGCATCATGGAAAAGAGTGTTCATCCTGGTGTGAACCCCATACCTATGAGGATAGACCACCATACTGCCCTATTCCAAAGGAGGAACCATGCACTTAACATTAACCGGATTTGATGAAACCTTTATGAGAACCGGGAAGTGGGATCTCTTATCACTTATGTTTACACAGAATGAAGATCTGATCGTCGAAACAGCATTCTTACATTACCCAGAGAAGGCTGGACAACCCAGATATCCTACATGGGATGTTATTGAGGAGATGCTTAACACCGGGCATTCTTGGCTTAATGCACTTCATATCTGCGGCACTCAAGCGTTTTTGGAATTCATAACCCCATATAATAAGGATGAACTCCATCCCAGATATTATCCGTTTGACAGGATCCAGTTGAATACAGAGTGGACTTCTGAACTGTATCAGGCGTTCCAAGCATACATTTACGAGGTTGATCCCCGTCCCCGTCCCTATATCATCCTCCAGTATAACCGAGACAATGCCAAGATATTCAAAGAGCACGGGATGTTCGGATGTGAAGAAGGTGTCCAGTATCTCTTTGACGAGTCACGCGGTACTGGAAAACCTGCAGATCCTGAAGATTGGAAGAAGGATAAACCAAAAGATGCAGATATAGGGTATGCAGGCGGAATCTCATATGAGAACATGTGGGAGGTAATGCATCGTGTTCATCGATGGCGTCCAAAAGAGTTTAACAATTCATGGATAGATATGGAATCAAGTCTACGGAACAGCATCGATGACGAGATGAACATATACAAGGTCATGCAGACTATTTGTGAATATTACGATATCATGGATAGGTATGAACATGGGTGTACACTGCCATAATTGTAACATTGATGTGGATATTATAGATGGCCCACCTGGCGAGATCAGGTGCCCTATCTGTAATACATTTCTATTAAATAAGAATGATCCACGTTACAAAGACCTTATATCGGTAATAAAGACTGAACATGATATGCAGGTTGCCGGTGCTTTATTTCAGGAGGTGCAGAACCTTGAGGCAGCAGAGAAACATTATGCAGCTTTTGAGGAGGTTATGAAGGATCTTAATACTTCTAATAAAAAATAAAATATAGATTTAATCTCCTAATAATTCATTCATCGTAGGGATTTGTATCTCTACATTATTCAGCTTATAATCCATCTTTTTAATAGTATCATACTCACACCCTGTAGTCAGTACAATATCAGGGTATTTTGATACTACCAGTTTGTAAATAATGGATCGTAAATATAAATGCTGAATTATCAGTAACTCTATACCGCAGTCATGATGGATATCTTTGATGACTTGCTCTTTTACACATTCCAGGATATCTTTACTGTCTGAATTTGCATGCATGACAACGCCGATATTTTCATCGATCACCTTGAACTTACTGCAGATATCCGTATTTGTTATCACAACCATAGGCTTCATTGATTGTGGCCAGTTGAATATATTTAACTGCCGTACATCAAGCATTAACATCATTGACGTATTATTCAGTAACGGGCGTCCATACACCATTGACATGTGAGATCTCTCTACATGCTTAATGATCTCATCATATTGATCACTCATACAAAAATAATAGGTTTAAAATGATATAATTATTCCGATGGCGTCTCTTGTGACTACTCCCATCACTGAAGTGACGGGCATCTAGGGATTGAACTTCCCACACTCTGTAGCCCCAGAGTGAGAATGTTCTTAGCAGCATTATGATCCCTATCTAGGACGAGTCCACATTCAGGACAAATGTGGACTCGATCTTTTAACTCTTTTTGAACATAAGCGCCGCATTGAGAGCATACTTGAGATGTATTGCGTGGATTGACCAATTTAACTTGCTTACCAGCACTTTCAGCCTTGTAAGTATTCAACCGGACAAGTGTATTCCACGCGACATCAGCGATCTTCCTGTTGGCATCTCTCCTGCTTATTCGCTGGATCGATTTTACAGACAGATCTTCAAAACAGATTAAATCGTATTCAGAAACCAGTTTATTGCCTACCTTATGCAGAAAATCTGCACGTTGGTTTGTTATCTTTTCGTATGCATGAGCCAACTGCCTTCTTGTTTTATCATCATAGTTATTCCTCTTAAACTTACAGTTAAGTTTTGCAATCTTCTGTTTACTTTTCTCTATGAATCCCGGATGATCTATGGCAGATCCATCAGACTTCATGATAAATGTAGTTAATCCCAGATCAATTCCTACAGAAGATTGAATCGGTACCGATTCTGCATCAGGCAACTCACAAGTAACACAAGCATACCACTTATTAGTTCTTGACTTAATAATAGTTACTGTTTTTGGAGTGCCTTTCATCTCCCGATGCTGGTTAATTTTAATATTACCTACTTTTGATACATTAAGGTTATTACCTTTAATTTGAGTACCTTTTCCATACTGAGGATATGTGATAGAATGAAGCCCATTCTCCCCTTTAAACCTTGGAATAACTGCAATATGTTCTTTATCTTCCTTCTGATTGACACGGAACTGTTTAACTGATTTATCCACACGCTGACAAATATCCTGCAATACTTGAGAATGAACAGTTTTTAACTGGAATATTCCATTCAGTTTCTTCCATTTTGGAAGAAACTTCTTAGACTCGTAATATCCTTGATCTGATCCCCAGTTCTGAATATCTTGTTTCCTCTGATTAAGGAGATCGTTATAACATTTCCTACAGAGTTCAAACTGATTATGAAGGATCGTGACTTGACCCTTCGTGGGATACAATCTGAACTTGTAGGTACGGATCATCAATAATTATATCTGTTAAAAACATATTTATACTTACCGGCTGTATCCCATGACTAAAGTCACGGGGATTAGCCGGGAAGAGATCCTAACGGTATAATCCTACCGGTAAGTAAACAGTGTTTCTTCCATTTCACTATCAGTTCAGAAAAATTGTGTTTAATCTCCTTTCGTTTACGTTTAGCATTCTCTATCTCATGCATTATAACACTATACTGTTTAGTATGTATACGCAACCATTCATCCTCATTAACCTCTATTTTCATATAATAGTTATGTTCCCCACCGCCACCAATAGTACATAATACATATGGGAATTTATTAAGTATCTTACGCTGAATGTGTAATGCTTTACACATGGTAAAGTTCCTAAACCATCTAGGAGTGAACTGTATAATAAGGTTAAAATTATAATATTCGGTTGTTATTGTACAGATATCGCATATACTCTTCACATAATTAACAATATTATGTTGTATGGTCCGTTCATCTACAGTGTTTCGTAATTTATCAAGAGCACACTCCATTGTAATCTTAGATATTTTTGAATCGTTAAAAAATTCGTCTGTATAGATCTTTTCTAATGCGTTGAGATCTTCTATCATACACTATAATTTGTAGTAAAAATAAATATAATTACTGTAATGAAACCGGAGGAGCCATCATTAACTTAGACCGGTTGAGCATAACAATATAATCGTATGAACTGCTACCCGGGTTATGTATCCTGTACCCGTCATACCCGAGAAGCATAGCCTTCAGACCCAGATCCCACATAATACCATTATTTACTTTATCATAGTTTGGATCATCTTCTGAAAACCCTAATGACGCAGGATTCAATGCCATATCTTTGATAGATTCATACTCCCCTATATTCGCTGATGGATCTACTGCAAACGATATCACTTCACCTTTTGCCCCAGTTGACCTGGTAGTAGACTGTGCATATATAATTGCACAATCATTAGACTCCTTTAAATTAGATTGACTGTTATTGTAAATACATGGATACCTTTGTAACAATTGAGTTATCGTCATCGTAAGCACATCTTTTTTAAAGTTAGCATATTCAGGATTGACTGTTATAGAATTAACCTCATTATCTGTATCGTCCAACTGTTTCTTAATAGTAGTTGTCTGATCAGTAAGCCATCTCACCGTATCTTCAATATTTGAATTATATTCCATATCTTCTTTAGCAGTATTTATATCAAATGCATCTAATATAGGCTCTACCGATTCAGCTGAATCAGGGATATCATCCTCATCTTTAAAGTATACAGACGTTATCTGATCTGATATACCTTTAACAACGCCATACCAATTAGAACTAGAGTCAGGATCCAGTTTTGTTGCATCAGTAAATGCAAATCCTACTGCATTTTGTATAATAGTATTTAATTTAGAGTGCTTATTTTTTATATCAATACATACCTCCCATGATAATCCACTACGTATAACCTGTTTCACCTGAGGCCAGTACTTCTCAAAATTAGTAATAAACTCATTTATTTTAACAGCAGTCTGTAATTTATCATTTTGTTCGTTATATAATTGTTTTGCTGAATCATATACTGCTATCTTATCCAGAATCTCTTTTGATACACCAAGTTTATTATAATCAAGACTCACAGTCTGGCAGGCCACAGTATAGATCCCTGAACCATATACACCGTTCCTCTGACATGTATTGGTACCTTCCATAAACCCTGGTGTAGAGTTACCTCCCACGCCCCTGCGTAACGTCTGTATTGTTGTGGTAGGGGTAGACTCCAGTTTACTGATCTCTTCAGCAGTAACCATCTTAGGCTTTCCATGAAAGCCTATCTTATCTGCTATTACTGTACTTACCGGGTTCTCACCATTATGTGTAGACTCCTGTAATGTGCCATACTCTTTAATGGCTGATAAAAATGCCTGCTTTATAATCTCGGTTTTATTGTCTTTAGGATGAAATTGATCAAGAGTGGATTCAGGTCTTGTATGAGTGACATCTTCTGTATTGTAGTACCGGGAGTTAGGATTCCTGGTTCCTTGGTGAATCTGTATACCTTTCGGAGCGACCTGATTCTGTCTCAGATAGACCCTACTCAGATCTAATATTATCTGTTTACGAACATCCCGGTATAGTGACATACCAGATCTATACACTAAAAAAGTAAATAAACCTACATTAGGTTTAACGCTTGAGGCGTTGTATCCAGCTCATTCAGAGCATCGGTAAGGACACTCTTTGCTGTATCAGATAGAGAACTGAACGTAACGTTACCGATATCCATACTCACAATCTCGTCCCTGATCTTGATTGCAGGATCAATACCATGAGTACTGATATAGTTCATGAACGCCTGTGTATTCAACGCCTGTGCGATAACTCTTGACTGTTCAGGAGTGAACATACTAATCAATTATCCTCATACGTTAATATAGTATTCTTCACCAGGACGCACTTCCCACCTTCAGGATGAATGTCCATCCTAAACGGAAGGTCTTCATTAATATACCCCGGCGTAATAACAGTACATAATCCTGTTGAGTTGTTCTGCTGTATAGACAGGATTCTCCCATTTTTAATAAGTTCACCTGCCTTATCAACACATACCACCTCTACGGTACCGGTATGTTCATTCTGCTGAAGTGCAATATACACATCCTGCTGTTCTCCACGGATATACATTCCTTTAAACTTCATGTTAACATCTTCTCATTTACTACGGTATAGTCAGCTGCAGATGTCTTCATATCCTTAAGGAACTTAACCTTCTCACGTTCTATCCTCTCAGATTCTGCAAAGAGCATACACTTATCAGCGATACATGCCCCGGTAGGATCAATCTTCTGGTTAGGACAGGATCGACAGATCAACCCTGCAATAACCATCTTATAGTACAGTTCAATATTAGTCTGTTCCATGATTACCTCAGAACCATTCGCGCTATTCTATCGCTTTGGTTCTATAACTCCAGATTCTCTTCGGAGGTTCCGGTGTACACCAATATCTCGTTCATTGGGGACCATACACCATGGTCAATATACGTCATTGAAGCCTTTTCACGCGGATACGGAACACAACATGGCATTACTACCATAGGAGTGTCAGGATATATCTGAGTGATCACCGTATACGGTACATGAGCATGACAGAGCACTACTATAGTAGGACGATATGGTAACTGTATCATGGCTTCAACTTTATTGTTAAAGCAGAATAACCTGCGAATAGATATCTGATCCACCCACTTCAACTTCAACTGTGGATCAATACTATATATCTTCCAGTTGGTAAGAAACGCCAATAGAGCACCGGTTCTCGGTGTGGATCCATCACCGACTACATGTACTGTAATGTTTGGATCACTTGTATCCATATGCAGTTTCTTTTTCAGGCACGTATACATAGCCATAGACTCGGTGATCTCTTTTGCGTCAGGGAACACACCAAGGTTCAACAGATCTCCTGCACAGTTGTATCCAAAGAACTGATTAATGTACCGTTCTTTTGATTTAAACGCCGTGTTTACATAGGCGTTTAGCCCACGTTCAATATACTGAATATACGGATGAGTCATAATCAACTCCACAATCTTTTATAGGCATGGAACTCTGGCACATCCGTTGACATGCCTGGTTCCTGTACATTACCTGCCCGTTTACTATCTTACGTTCAAGATACAAATAATATTCCTTTGCATTGATATCTGCGTTCATCTGATCAGCATCTCTTCAATAGTGGCGATATTGTAGTATACTTTATCATCTTCATCATAGACGTACAGAAATAAGTCAACATCATCACATGTTTGAGAGATCTCATACTTCTGTCCGTTTGAAGTGAATGACAGTATCCGTATACCCGCTGCATCAGAGACATGTCGTACTTCTTCAGTCTGATACTCAGTGAATGAGTTCTCATCCAGTTTTCGAATACTTACAGTGATCATTCTGGCAGCCTCAATACATTATGAGCGTCATCACCGAATACAGAAGCAAGTTCACTGTGATCTAATGCAGCGATCCCAAGTGACTGATATACTTCACGTTTTATCAATTTAAGTTCACTCAATCGAGATTTTAGTAATGCTATTTCACGTTCCTTTGTTTCGATCTCAATTGTAATGTTTTTGATCTTGTCACAGAATACATCTGATAGCTTTTCTTCCATTTCGTCGGTGTTCATGTTAAATCAATCCTAGCAGTTGGTATATCCTGGTTTGTTGAAATGATGAGTAGAAACAGTCACACTGCTTCATGGTACTTAAATTATGTTCAGGATGGCATGGATCAGTTCCTATACATGTCTCCCGGTGCATCTGGAATATGGATGATTCTATCCAGAACGGACAGTTCTTCTTTGGATCAACGATAAGACAACACTCTGGCTGGTTCATATCAGCACGTCCGTTTCATGATAGGCCTGTTATCCATGAACATATGATACATAAACCATACCTCCGTGTTCTGGCATAGGCGTCTCAGAGCCTTCACCTCTACGGTTATCTGAGGCTCTTTGAACACCGCTTTCCCAGCATACTGATATGTCCTGGTATGGTACGGATCACCAACCTCATTATCGATGATCTGGCTAGGGATCATGAACGTTAGAGGTCCCTTTACCGGATGTGGAATGGTAACATTCGGCATCAGAAACACCCCTCCTCTACCATACCGTCATACCAGTTGACGAGTGCATCAGCATCGGTGTCTGCTGGGAATGAGGTTGTTCCACATGTTTGACACTCTACAGTTACCTTCCCGTTTGTCTGATCTGTGATCAAGACATCCTCTGATCCGCATACAATACAAGTGGTCATAATACACCAATGTTAGCGCGCTTATATGCTCTCTGGAGTGATGCAAGAGCGTCATTGAACGATCTGAACGTGTATGACTCTACGATAACCGGTGCTTCTAATCCACGTACAACCAGCTCAAACCCTAATCCAGTTTCCCGTACTGCGAGGGTACCTTCAGGTGTAAACCCTTTGATAACTGATTGTCTGATTCCCTCGTTTATTACCAGTTTTGTGATCTCTTCAATCTCTTCTACCGATATCATTTTCATTTCACTTCCTGCAAAATTAGAACCACAACTGGAGTTGTATAACTCACGAGGTCCATAGGACCGAAGTGGTTCTAATTCTACATACTATAATAGGAAGTAATACAAAATAAATGTATCGATCTAGAAAAACAGATATGATACCATACAGCAGAAGGCTACTATAACAATACATAATATGCTTAGCACCAACTCGATCTTATTTTCTAACTTGGATATTTTTGGATCTGATAATTTATTAACCCACTTTCTATTACTTATATCAAGAATCTGTTCTGATGAGCCGCACGGTACAGTGAATGAACAATTCCGAAGAATGTGACAATCATCTATTTTACCTGGGGTAAGATCAATTACTTCTGGAGCAGGTTCTACCGGTTTATATCCATAGATCCATATCCCATTCTTAAAATACCCAATATCATTATCAATAAAATATTGATCAATTATATCCATACAATATATTCATCCGCGCAATATATGAATATACTTAATTTGTTAAAAAAGAATTATAGTGTCTGCTGGTATCTCTTCAGATACGCCATGATGTGATCCCGGGTGAATGGAATCTTGTCCTGGTTCAACGTGATATACCGTTCGAGATCTTCAGTACTATCGGTCTTATCTACCAGTAAGAGGAGATCGGTATCTTCAAACCAGTCGTTCATCTTCTCAAACTGCGCTTCCCTGTACTCATTGAGATAATCTATCACTGCATCCAGACCACCTATGATGACGAAGTTGTCAATACTTGTATCAAGCATGATCTCTTTTGCCTGATGTGTGATATCCCCGTCGATCTTGAGGTTGTTACCCATGAGATAATCTTCAACCCTGATGAGACCGCCGTCTTCTATGGTAGATACATGGTCGTCGATAGTATTCTGCAGGTTCTCAAGGATCGCCTCACCCTTCTCACTGAGCTTTCCAATATAGTTATTACCGTCATACTCTTTCCTGTATTCTGCCTTTATACTATTGAGCATATCCATCATGGAGTTGACATAATGTCTGAGATGTGATGCATTGACATTGTTCGGTAATTTTACTGCCCTTGCAAGACCGTTCCATTCGTTTATCGGTACTGCATTCATCTCATACCGTACAGATGTCGTTATGGTATCATTCTCAAAATCCAGTACCAGATATATCGGAGCCTGGTATCCACGGTTCATCGGATTCTCTTCGATAAGTACCAGAGGGCTTATATACTCCTCAACATTGTTTATCATTTTAATTCACGCTCCTAGAACCAGTCGCTGATACTCCAGGTTCTATAACTCCGGAAGACACTGCATACTTATGGTTCTGCAATATAGTATTGGAGTTACTACAAAATAAAGATTTCTATTTAGAAAAGAATGTAGAATTCTATTCTACACCATGTTGATCTTTAAATGACACGTTTGGTGAAAACCAGTCATGTTTATAGTCAGACCACCATTTCACATCAAATATGTATCTGTTTGTTATGCGCCATAACGCCAGTTTCTGAAGGTTAACCTTCGTTATATCAAACTCAAGGATGATATCTGTTCTGAGCGGGCTGAGCTGAATGATATATGCACTCTTCCACAGTGTCTCGTCGTTAACCTTAGAAACACCTTCATCTGACAATATCTTTGGTATCTCACGCGCCCAGTCATGAGGGTCACCACTTGCACCCATAAACACCAGGCCTTCTGTTAATGGGAGGGCTGGATCTGTTACTTTATAGATCTTCATACTTCACCATGTTCGTTAAACCATCGCTTGAATTCTTCATCATCATTCTGAATAATATTCAAGATATGTCCAGATTGATTATTCAGCCAATTAATATACCTGATAACCTTTTCATGATCAGGAAGATATGTACGGACCCAATTTTTACCATATACAGTAAGCTCAATTGTTTCATCGTCTTCAGGACGAAACATAAATCCCTTTTTACAAAGAGAATCTACTGCGTATTTAATTTCTGTAGGTGATACTTTTGTAATGTTTATAACTGAACTTATTAAACAATTCAGATATGCTCTATCTGATGATAATTCCCTAGTACATTCATCAAGTAGATATATCTTAATTATCTGTTCTTCAAATAGTGTAGGGATGGAATTTTTATACACATTATGAACTTTCACCATCATTGGTTTATCTACAGGCTTCATACTGTGATACCTCCCTGTACATACGAACCCAATCCTCCCCGCATGGGGAAAGTAATACTGATGCATCTTTACCTATACCCGTAATTATTAGCAGTCCTTTATGAGCCATATTACGAATAACAGCCATAGCACTATACCGGGAGACCATTGCATCAGTTGCAACATCTGCTGCTAACTCCCATACCCACATCTCATCAGACAGACGGTTGATATGCTTACTCTGCAGGAATGTATCAAATACCCGTTCTTCAAACCTGGAAGGAACCACCTCTTCTTTTATATCTCGGCCAACCTTCATGACTATCGGATGTGGTACAGAAAGAGATGTGATCTCTTTCATCTTCTCAAGGAGTTTGTCTTCCTCGTCTGCCGGACACATCTGCCAGACTGCATCAAATACAGCCTCTACACCATACTCGTTGATCAGTGATCTGAACTTACAAGCCATGATATACGGAAGTTCTGCCATTTATTTCACCGTTCCTGTAGTAAGACACTGTATCCTTACTACATACTATAGTATGATGTTGATACAAATAAATGTTTTGGTAAAGAAAAGTTGTTTAATGATCAGTCGCTATATTATCGACTGTTTTTAAAACTAGCACCTGAAACTACACAAAGATCAGTGATACCTTCTCTCTGTGCTATGAGATTAATGCTCTTTACGAATTCAGGATCGCGATCATCAACCAGTTTCATGAATGCGTCAATGTTCTCCCGGCAGACATCTTTGTATCATAGCCAGATACTACACCCTCTCAAGTTCATATCGTCCATTGAAAGGACTCTGATAAATCCTTTTATTGGATCTATCTTCATCATCTGTGCTATTACAGTCATTGCACCTGGATTACCTTCTGACATTTTACATACAACATCCAGTAAGTTATCTTTAGGACTGATCTGTTCTCTCATAGTATACTACAATATGAGAAGTAATACAAAATAAATGTATCGTTAAAAGAGATAACCCGGAGTTTTATACGGGTTCTGCTTTAATGATGTTCCTGTACATTGAGATGAATGGAACCCTGAACCCGTTTACAGTAAGCCGGTATGAATGGTTCTGGATAAGGTGCCCGTATACATCAGATGAGTCAAACTTCAAATGCAGGATGTCATCAGTACACTGGTAAGTCTCTTTATCACCATATACGACATACTTTGATACTGATTTCCCGTCACTATCATGAGATGTGATCCCCTCCTTACCGAGAACAGTATCAGTAACCGTTGTAACTGTAGTCTGATTAACATAGATGTTAACTCCTACAATTAACGCAATAATGATTACGACAATAATATAGACTGGCGTGTCCATATACAATATTTAGGTATTGTAAAAATAAAGGTTTCGGTTTCAGGCAAACTGTTCATTATATGCAAAATAAGGCATAGGCCTTGCTATCATACTATACCATGATAGCGGAGTATGTGGATTATAGTTGAATGATATTACTGGATAGAATCTGCCTTCATTAAATAAACCAGTAACCATACCATCTTCTACATTTGGTATCATTGTATTCTCCAATTAAAAGTATTGGAATCCTGCACTATATACCGAGTTGGTGAGCCTCTTCATACTGGTTTTCTCCATTGAGAGGTTAAACTGAGGTGCAGTTTTACTCCAGTCATCAAGATACTTGTGCAGGTTAATGCATATATTCAACATTGCTTTCTTCTGTTTGTACTCTTTATAATTCATTTGATCAGACTCCCGTATGATGGGTTTTCAATAGTACGCATTACTTCAGATCCTTTCTGTGTCAGAATATACCTGAATACAAAGTTCATATCCTTGTGTTTATATGTAGGATCTACCATAACAAGCTTATTGATGATAAGCTTTTGAAATGATATTGACTTGATTGGTAATTGAGTTTTAAATGTTTTCATATCCTGTTCCAACATATAGTATTGGCGTCCTATACTTCCATAGACGAATCTTCCGGTTGCAACAGCAGCCAGAATACTCATCTGTGTCTTTGATAACTTCATCTCTTCACCTTTGGTATGAACCCTACCGGGAGTTCTTCGAAATATCCGCACTGCCTGAACAGGCTGATGATCTCATCATTCGGGTTGTCAGGCCTGGTATCTATCAGACCTTGCACATGTATCCATACTGACATCTGATCAGCTATCAGTTTCACTATCTTGAAACACTCATGCATCTCGATCATACCGACTGCATACTCGTTCACCTTCCTATGTTCGACATGGTTAATGATATGAAACGCCTTCATATACAGCCTGGATGCAAGAGAGGAGTTAATATCCATATTACACCTCTTTTAATGATCTAGCAATACTTTCTGCAAGCTGAGCAGGCATGGCATTAGCGATCATCTGAGCTATTTCAGTATCGGTACCTTTCCAGATATAGTTATTTGGAAACCCCTGTAACGCCGCTGCTTCAGCTAATGAGATATTTCTACACTCATCGGGGTGAACCATATACACCTTTTTAAGGTTTACAACTGCAGGTGATGGACTGTCCCATGATAATTTAATCATGTTTTTAAATTTACCAGTAATGGGTGTCCACTCATGCGTAGCGTGTTGTAACCTGGATAATGTCTCATACTTAGATTGCATAACACCCCAATTCTTTGTTATATGGGATAATGCATCCCGGACTGTAGTGCAACCTGTTGGTAGTGGAGGCGTCCACTTACTTGATGTAGATCCTACAAATATCCAGCGTTTGCGTGTCTGAGACGCTCCATGATCTGCAGCATTGAGATATACTGATGTTAAAGTATATCCTGAATCTATACCTGATTGCATCACCTTACTTTTAATCTCCTTTGGTACTCCTGGAACATTTTCCATTACAAACCAGTTAGGTTTTATCTCAGATACCAGTCTCATGAATTCACCCATGATCTCATTTCTAGGATCATCAGCACATCGTTTAGTATTCATGATACTAGATCCCTGACAGGGTGGTCCTCCAATTACTCCTGTCAGACCATCAAAGTCTTTAGAACATCCGGTAATATTTCGAATATCTAATTTACGAGTTGACGTATCAGGATGATTAGATCCATATGTTCTCACTACCGGCTCAGAGTGATCAATAGCCTGGACAATATCATAATATTGTGAAAAGCCTAAAGCCATACCTCCGGCTCCGCAGCATAGTTCACATACTTGATCATTCATATGGAGTCTCCGTCATCTTCTCAGAGAGATTTGCTTTAGATACCTTATGCCATAACCAGTATGGTATAGGCCTGGAAGTACTATCAAGATGGATGATGATATTCCACCCTGATCTTTTTATGCTATCCCATGACTCCATGATTGACCACACTCACACTGCCGGTAAAACCTGTATCCTCTTCTGGTGAATATAGCTGTTACTTTCCCACACCCGGGACAGGTCTTGTTCTTGATCTTTCTCTCCAGATCTTTCTTGCGTTCTTCTACCTTAGCGATATACTCTTTCCTGGTATATGCTTCAACCAGAATGTTTACGTTGAATAGATCAGCCTGTATATCATCGGTAAGTTCCGATCTCCCTGATGCTACCTGCACCTCCCATTGCAGGTCTTCACAGAACTGCCTGTACTCAGGTGTTGCAATATCACCGTCATACTCTTCTGAGTAGACCTTGTATGGAAGCCGGTCAGGGTAGATGACTGCAACCTCAATCCAGTTATATGCTGTTCCCCTGGAATGCCTGCAGTAGATGACCTCATACCCTTTTGCCTTGAGCGCCTTCCTGACATCCTTGACCTGTTCTGTTACCGGTTTCATTTATGTCACACTCCAGCGGGAAGACTCTGTCTTCTTACCACACATAGATATCGACGTTGATACAAATAAATGTTTCTACTGCATGAAAATAGGTTATTCAAAGTACACCCCAGTATCAAATAACTTCTGTGCTCTGGCAAGGGAGTCCTTGCAGGACTCTACTGATCCGAACGACCACGCGGCTTGGATATTCAATACTGATGAGTCATCACCTATGAGCAGGAACCCTCCCATAGGATGAGAGATGGTCTTACTGCTCAGACCATACTTTTCAATAGCCTGATTTACCAGATCCCGGGCTTCAGCCTCATACTGGTCAGGTGATTTTACAGACTGCGCCTTTGCATATGCAACCAGCCTGTCCTTCTTCATCTTCCGCTCAGAGGTTAACAGTTCACCCTTTTTAATCCATGACTCATACCGCTCTGTTATGATGATATATGCTTTACCGGGATCTTCGATACTCAGCACTTCACTGGTGGTACCGTAGTTCCACACCAGGATATCACCTACCATAATGTTCCCGGCAAAGATAGCGTTTTGCCTACCTACTCCCTGCAGGTGGATGGTCATCGTCTTTACATCGTATGCTTTACTCATTTTAACTCATACTCCCGCGACGAGGATACTGTATCCTTGTTACACTACTCTATACGCAGTAATAGTATTTACAATGATCGATTTGAGATCCATCGTTACTACTATATAAACTTTATTAAATGTTTATATAATAGTAACAACTTAAGCACTGAAAATAGAGTTATGATAGATCGGCTATCTTCATCAGTTGATTGATATCTGCAGCAACGTCCTTGGCATCTGGAACTATACTCTTTTCATACTGTACAGCTGGATCATTTTCACAATATAGCATAAGCCATTCCCTACCATATACGGTATATGATAACGTGTCTTCATATGATAGGAGCATCCTCTTTTTGCAGAGTGATCCTATGACACCGGCAGCTGCATGAGTGGTAATGTTACAGGCAGATGCTATTACTTCAGCAACTGACCAATCATACCCGAGTGCAGTCATGTCACCGCTGATATAGTCATCATCGAGCATAGCCTCCAATGCTTTTCTCTCCTGTGCAGTAAGAAATACTGGAACAACCTCACCAGACTTCAGCATAAGGATACTCTCGACCTCGTTCTTCTCAGAAACCGGGAACCTGACATAGTTACTGATGAACTTCTTTAGAATGTCTATAGTAGAGCCATAGATATCTTTAATATGGTTTGATTCTTGAGAGTTGAGATATTCCTCATTGATCTTCTCAAACTCTGCAAGACAATCCTTTGCCTGCTGGAGTGATATCATTATAACCACCCCGGTTTTCCGTCAGGGTAATGATCTGCCTGGTCCCGGCTATGATACTCATACACCAGTTTCTGTCCTACCCCATCATAGAGGTAGTCCCGAGTATCAAAATCTACAACAGACCATAGCACGTTGTCTGCTGCATGGTTCCTGATAGCCTCTTTCACCTCTTCCAGTGATGAGAGCCTTCCCGTGTATACTGGTTTATATGCACCGAGGCCGCCCGGGACCCATACTGACATATTCACTATAAAATCACCGGTATCATTCCAGTTACAGACACATCCATTCGACCTGATTACTTCAGACATTTGTTTCACTCTCCTGTGGAAAGACATTGTATTCTTACCACATAGTAATATAGGAGTTACTACAAAATAAAGGTATCGATCTTAATCCATACGATCAAGATCCAGGACATTATCGTTGATCACCGTGAGCCTCCAGCTGTTAGGCGATCCCTGATCCATACCGCCCATACCATCTCTCCCGGACCTGAACACTAACTGGTATGTAACGCCATTATACTTCATAGCAGTGATACCACCGATACCGGCTTTATCAAGTTCTCTCCCTACCTGCCCGGCAAAACCCGAATACCATGGATCAAACACATACATATCATGTTTTAACGCATTGGTTATTACTGCTCTGAGTAGATCACGTTTTGGTTTATCTGCAATATATGCATCCTGTGCTTTTTGCTCATCAAGAGTAGTGATGAGTCTCTTGTTAAACTCTTTATTATTCATGCCTCGCCTACACTATAGTGTAATTACTATAGTATTTATTTGTATTGAATATGACTATTACTATATAAAGTTTATGAAAAGTTTATATAGTACTATAAATATTCCCACTATAGTGCTCTTATTTATAACTCAGGGAAAATAAGTTACCGCTTGTATAGCGGTTCGTATACCTTGATCTCTTCAATACATGGGTTCCCGGCAGGGTTACTCCCTATTACCACGTATGATACCTGCTTTCCGATCACCTGGGTCAGATCCTGCTTGAATGCATCACTACTCAGATACTTCTTTACCGAGCTATACAACAGGTATATCCAGTTCCCTGATATCTCCACATCTACAACCTTCTGACCATCTGACACGACAAGCATATCAAATGATTTACCGGCAGGAGCATAGAGATTCATTCTCTGTATCATTTACAATACTATAACATTTATAAAATATTATACCCTGATCTCTCCAATAATAAGATTTCCAATAGAATCGTTGATTAGCTTAACATATGATACACTCTTTCCAATCACATATGTAAGATTATCTTTAAACTTGTCACTACTCAGATAAATCTTTTCATTACTATAAAGTGATGGTATATCCCCTATAATATCTACATTATTCACAATATACCCAATAGAAAGCACCATCATGTCAAACACCTGACCTCTAGGCATATAAAGTTTAATGCATTGAATCATTGAGATCATGATCCATCATAATTGTCATAGGTAACTACATGTACACCATATGCAGTCATACCAAACCTGGTATCAGGTAGTTTTTCAGTGTTGACTCCCTTAATATACCACACATCATCAACACCGTATAATTCAGTTCCGTTCGGTATACAATTCCATAGATACATTGGAATCAGAAACAGATTTACATTACATCTCTGAAAACCAAGATATATGAGATCTTCTACCGGGAGTGTAGCAGGCTCAATAATGATTGATGCACTGAACCGGTTGGACAGGACTTTAAATTCTTTCATACAGTCCGCATCATCCCAATGCCCGGCATCATTATATTGAATACAGTCCGCTACTAAATTCATCATTGCCACATTATACTTTCTGATGATCTCCCGGTTATAGACCTTACCTTCTGAGTAGTTATCTGTTGACATCTGCATTCACCCTTGTATAATTCCAGTCTCGGTAATATGCAGAATACCTGACACCTTTGATAAGGCTTCCATGAACTCTTCCATCTTTACAAGATATTTGAATCCTATATTTGTAGTATAGTCTGACCCGTTATGGGTGTATGATATGTCAACCCATATTACATGTTCATCACTATGTAGCTTATTACGTACTGTAATACCGGTGATGCTATGAGCCGGGATATACCATGTTCCTATCTGAAGCAGTAACATACCTATGGTATTTCATCTACTACAAAATAAATATAACAGTAGCATTACCGGTATTTCCGGTCAATATAAATAGTCTGAGTTATATATCTTATAATACTCGTATAACAGGGAGTGGTCCCCTGATCCTGCAAAGACACAGGACCACTCAGAAAACAGCGAAGCACTATAGTGTTGTCGCTGTTTTGATATAAAGGTGTCCACTCCCTGTGTGCGAGGTTGGAGAATAAAACATGAATACAGAAATCATCCCGTTCGAGAAGGACGGACAAGAGATTGTGTGGTTTATCCACAATGAAAAACCACTGCTACCTGTAAAATCACTATTTGCATTATTTGATATGGAATACAAGCATGGGATGCAAGTGATTATTCGTAATTTAGAGTTGTTCGATGGAAAAGTCATAGATATCGAATCTAACGAATATAATGATTCAGACCTCATGATGAGGATTCAGTTAACTTCAGGAAGAGGTAAACAACTTTACATTAAATGTTTGACTGTTGCAGGTGTCTTCCAATGGTTATCTCGCCTTGATTATAATCGTTACAATGAAGAACGAAGAGAACTCATTATCAAGACTCAGCGATGGCTTGTTGATACTGGTGAATCTGTAATAATGCGCAGTAAGATCCCTGCTCCTGAAGTCAAAAAGTTACCGTCAGGGATCGGTGATGTGTTCAATCAGTGTATATCAGTCACTGACGTCATTGAAAAGAAACATCATGTTGACCCGGTACTCGGCACCATCATGGCTCTCCAAGAGACTCAGAAGATCACCGGTCATGACATGTCAGGGTTCCAGTCACTCTTACCACCTGCACCGGTAGAGGATATGTCATACCTTACGCCTACTGACCTTACTGTTAAACTGGAACTCCGGAACAGTAGACAGGCCAACAAGATGCTCGAAATGATGGGTATGCAGTATAAGCAACAGGACGGGAAGAAGAGTGACTGGTTCCCGACTGATGCCGGTAAACCACACTGTTCAGCTCAGACGTTTCGGAATGCACAAAACAACCATAGCGGATATCAACTCAAATGGAAAGAGTCCATCATCCCGGTAATGGAAGCCTGGATAGAAGAACACTATGATATGTTCCAGTAGCCTATAATAAATCTCCCACTATCTCTTTTATCTGTTTCTGTTCATCCCGGGTAAACCCTATGGTCATATAGTGTTCTAACTCAGTTGTATCTGAGTGACCCTGCACTGCCTGGACCATCTCAAGTTTATCTGAGTAGACTGCAATGAGCCACGCCTCCCATGTTTTTCTGGTAGACTTAACATTGATACCGCACGGGTTATACTTGATCATCTTCTCAGAACCTGCATACATCCGGGTCTGTTCATACTGAGCTAACTGAGCAAGACCTGCCCGGGTGGCCCACTGCTGCATGTCGCGTTTCCAGGTGCTTAACGTGACCAGGTATGGATCCTGCAGGAACTCCTCTACTGCCCTGGCACCTAATGCGTTCAAGTATATGGTTCTCTCCTTTCTCTTGGCCGCGGCCTTGGTTGACTTGATCCTTATTATTTTCCGGTCCGGTCTATACCGGTCAGGCTGCTCAATGAGCTGCTTGATCTCAGAGAACCGCATCCCGGTAAAGAGCATGACATTAAACAATGCTCTGAGCCGGGGATCCTGGATCTGTAATCTTATGGCCGATACCTCATCCGGTGTAAATACCCGGGTGCCGTTGTGGTGAAGTGCTGTCAACATGATATACTATAGTTGGTTTATAAGGAGATAATGGTTTGCATGCTCATTCGTGTGAGTAAAGTGAGCAGATAGTCTTAAATACCTATTTACTTTACCGGTTACGTAGCACTTAGTTGTACTACTTAACGCTGTGATTTATGGTCCGATTTTATTTGTGTTACCGGTAATATTATTTGTTGTAGGTCAGTTGTACTCGGAAACTATTAATCGTGTTCAAGTCTATATACTATATATGAGCATAGAGTCTGACTGTATCAGAAGCTTAGCTAACGGTATCCCTAGGGATGTATTGGAAATGCGCAGTATGGAGTGTGAATATAATAAAACAATAGCCTGTGCCTGGAGTGATGATACTGGATGGGATAGAGGGAGCACCGGCCATGAAGAGTGTCTATTTTGTAAATTCAGTAAAGGGCCAAATAAAGATACCAATACTGAAATCATGAAGGCATGGCGCGAATATCAATGAAATATAAATTCCCATCCTGGATATATCGATTAATGAGATGTGAAAAGTGCGGTGATCTTCATGATATACAAGAGCATTGCTCTTGTATATCATCTGACTCAGAAGATAAATTAGATCACCGAGATTAACTATAAAGTTTATGAAAACTTTATATAGTTAATGTTGGTATTCGTACACCATACCACCAGTCTCCGGGTCGTCCTTGAATCCATTCTTTAGATAGAATTCAGCAGCGTCCGGCCTTGAATCTAATATACATCTAATTGCACCATGCTGCTTGCCCCATGCTAATGCACTTCTCAGAAGGTCAGTACCCACGCCTTGTCCTGTACCTAATGCTCCTATGAAGTGTATCATCATTGTTGGCCGGGTATCACCATATTCATGCAGCAGGGTGGTCATGCTGACTGATGCCACACCTCTGAGTCCGGTGTTGTCCCGGGTAGTTAAAATCTCCGGGTGTTGAATGGTTGGATCACCTTTTAATGTATCATGCATTATTACAGCATTCTCTGCCATCATCCAGCCTCTCATAATCTGCCTGCGTTTATCCAGGGGTATATCAGACGGTATAGGTCGCTTCATGTATTCATGGATCTCATCACTGACTTTAGATATATCATCTGCCGGTGTTGTAGTATACTTCTGAGCTGACTGTGATGGCCCGGTCTGATACTTGTAGGTACCTGTCCTGGTTCTTGTACCGGTCCGGTTACTGGGTACCATAGACTCTTCCTTTACATACTTCCACGCCAGATCCCTTATAATCTCTCTCCTGATGTCCCGGAACATAAGTGTACAATAAGCCAAATGACTATATTTATATATGTGGACAATTGTCTAATTTCCAGTGGAGAAGATACAATCGATATGATTATATATAGTTACCTTATAAGCCAATATATAATGTTTACGAAAACTTTATATACATATAGTAGGTGTAGTCAACTATAGAAGTTCCTTATAGTAATATATTAATCTTTCGAAAGATTTAAATATGGACACGTTGGTGATCGTGTACCGTGATATATACTATTTTCGAAAAGTTTATATAGTACTAATATATTTTAAAAAGATTAGATTAGGCTCCATCTCCCGTCAAAAAACTTATACGTTCCGGTGATATCGGTGAGAAGCCCGGTATCACTGATACGGTAATGTCCTTCAGCATCATCGACAACCAGTGTCCTGATACCCTCGAACAGAGTCTTCATCACTTCATCATCTGATGACCTGAATAGCATTATCCTGCAGTCATATAATAGCCGTGATGCAAACATTTCATCCTTTGCAAGGAGGCTTAATTCTGTTGACTTATTTACCGGTAAAATCCGATCGGGTGTATGTAATGTGAATGCCATATCAATACCTGGTCATGTCATTGTCTGATCCCCGGGATATTGCATCCCGGGACTCCATACCATACCGGATCTTTAAGAGGCACTGTGTACATAATGCCAATCTTACATCTCCGGTCTCTTTGTTTACAAAGTCTACCAGTAACCCGGAGACTTTACCACCATACGTGGTTTCAGTTGTATGAGCTCCACATATGGAACAGGTCGGGTAACTCACAGTGAACCCTCTACCTGGACACCGGGGTATCGTTCTTGCATCTCAGAGAGGTACTGCTTAACCTCGGCCCGGTTCTCTACTCCATTCCTCACACATGACCGGAGCACGGTCCCGTCATCAGCCATAAGCCTTACCCGGTAGATCGTAGTAGGTTTATACCGCTTACTGGTATTCATGATACCATACCACTCAACCATATTCTCTTTCCATTTGTCCACCATGATAGTGAGACGCCCGTTATACTTCTGAGACGTGTTATCTATCAACTCCTGTAGGTAATCACGATAGCGTTCTAATGTGACAACGTTATCAGTGACTGTTGCATGCTCTTCCTCCAGTGCATCCAGTGACCATTTCGCAGCACTGGTATAGTTCATGTACTGCCTGACTGGTTCCGGGTCGGTGTCCATTGTAATTAATTTGTATTACTTCTGATCATAAATACCTTTTGATCCGGTAAACAATTCTCTAATCCAGGATTCACCGGTTTTATGGTGCGCGTTTCAAATATAGTTAACTATAAATACTGCACATATTGTCCGGATTCGGTAGGTTTATATAGTAGCGCTGATCAATTACCGATCTTACTCCGGGAGATCTCTGAGATGTTATGGCCCAGGTTAAACAGATCTATTGTTACGGTATTATTCACAGTGTGATTCACGTCGTGAACTACACCGGAAATAATGGTAGCCGACGCCGGGGTATAGGGTGATCGGAACCCATACCATAGGTATTGCTCCATTACCATACATTACTCTAAATTACAATAAAGCCGTAAATTGAAGGAGTTATAGAACCAGAGCAATAGAATGGCGCAAATGGTTCTAGTACAAAGTAATTCCATTTATAAAAGAGGTTAACAATATGGTAATAATACCATACTATATGTATAGTAAACTTTACATTAACTCCTAGAACCATGCGGATTGCTTCGCACTCCTTTGGTTCTATAACTCCATAATTCCCGGAGGTGCGGAACTCGACTGTAGTCGTTGACACGGTTGGTTCCGGGTTCTAAAGGATCATTGGTGGAACAGAATTACGCTCATTAATTCTGATGAATAATCCATTACCAGTATCCTTTATAGTTACGGATGATACTTAACAGTATCCAAT
>Ga0208665_10000002_pt1 | contig 94378 bp, 141 predicted proteins | sample Methanogen_OWC_FD_187365 | JGI IMG/M metagenome (GOLD analysis project Ga0208665, IMG submission 187365) | Enriched soil microbial communities from Old Woman Creek wetland in Ohio, USA - Methanogen_OWC (SPAdes) (version 2) | ecosystem: Environmental > Terrestrial > Soil > Wetlands | place...
AAAAACAATGAAAACATTTAAAGTATTTTTAAAAGAAGGCAAACTTAACGAAGCTGGTGATATACTTGCTAACTTAAAGGCCTTGGACAAAAACGTTAGAAAGATTATTGAAACTATGAAATATGGTTCTTTATCTGGTTATTCAACACGTTTAGAGAATGGCTGGAACAACATTATGAAAGCATCTAAGTATAACAATAGAGCTATGATTGATTTTAAAGATGTTATTGGCACATTAACTTATTTGGTTTCTAATAATAAAGGACCAGCTAGTGCAGCAAAAACATTAAAAGCAAAATTAATGGCTGCCGAAGGTTTAGGTGAAAGCAAACTTAATGAAGCATCTCTTAAAGATGAAATCAGTGGTTTAATTCTAAAACTAACAGACAGAGATGTTAGTGGTAACTTATACGACATTAGAAAAGATTTAGAAAAAGATCCAAAATCACATAAGTTTACTAAAGACCAAATTAAAACTGTTGAAGGTGCTATTGAAAGATTAGCATCTAATTGGTATTTAATTCGCAGTAAAGGCTTAAGTCGTGGTGTTATGAAAGAAGTTAATGCTGTTGTAGAAGCAATAAACGATTTACGTCATCAACTAACTCCTGATTTACAAGGTGAATTAAGATTAGACCAAAGATTACTAAGTGGTTTAATCAATTCAGTAAATAAAGTGTTAGATGCTGCTCGTAGCGGTAACTATAACATATTAGGATAAAACAATGATAAAAGAATCCCATAGATCTGGTGATAAAGTTGCTTTTGATAATATCAGTGGTGGTATAGCTATTGAGATGGTACCAGCTAATCCAAAAGAAGATTTTGAAGCACACTGTATTCTTAGCTGCTTTGGTAGTATCGGTGGTAATCCTTATAAATTAGTTGCAAAAGGTAAGGATTTATCTGTACTAACAAGACAAATACAAAACGATTTACTTAATGCAGCCAATAAACTAGATGCAGAAGTAAAGTCTATTATGAACAAATATGGATTTAAGTAAAAATGTTTAAAGTGATATTAAAGGAAGTTAGTACAAAACCAAGTCTTGATTATTATCTAAAATCTGAAAAAGAAAATGCGTCAAAATTGGAAACTATAAAGAAAACACTAACAACTGAAAGATCCAAGTTAAACAAAAGTATAAACGATATGACTTCTGATAAGGTTCTTAAAATATTTGACAAGCATATATTTAATACTGGTAATCTTAATTATCACGATATAAGTTCCTGGTATAATAGTATCAAGGTTTCCTTAGAAGAAATTAAAAGAATATGGGAAGATTATAACCGTGATATAATTAAGAACTCAGGAATACTATACAGATTTGAAACACCATTTCGTAGATTACATAACTTACAACCAAGATTAAATAATATAGATGATGTTTTTACGGAGTCTGGTATAAATAGTAATAATCTAGACAAATTAGAAAAAGATATCAATAGTTATACTGATATTGCACAAAGACAATATAATTTAATGATTGATAGAGACGTTATATCACACGAATTAGAAAGATTAAAGGCAAAACAATGAAAAGCTTTAATAGATTCTTAAACGAAGCCAATGATGGTGAACCAGAAAAGTACTATGTGATAGCTAAAAAGTATCGCAAAGTAAGTGAAACCAACCTTGGCTCTTATCCTGATAGTGATACTGCGCAGTCCAAAATTAAAAGTCTGCGTGATATGTCAGCTGATAAAGAAGACGAATATACTGAATATAAATCTGTTAAAGCTTCAACTTATGATAAGGAATAAAATATGTTTAAAGTTGTACTAAAAGAAGATATCAAATCTGACTTTGCTAGATTATTCAACTCATATAAGACTATTATTGGCAATCTAATGTCAGATAGAGATCTAGTTGGTGGTGAATTATTAAGTTTTGCTAATGATTATATATCTGTAATCCAACCAAAAGTAAGTAAAGGACAATCTATACCAGAATCCGAAGCTTATGGGTTAAAAGCAAATATCAGCCAGATACTTAAAAGACTTGAAAAATCAAATAGTCCTAAGGTTAGTCAACTTGTAAAGAATCTATCTGGAATCTACTCTGATTTATCAAAACTTATTAGTGCAAAGGCATTTATAAAAGAATCTAAGTTAGTTATAAAATAACTCTTGACAATTCTAAGAATTAGTATATAAATGAATTATTGTTGTCCAGTTGTAAAACTTGACTTCATCTACTTGAAACAAAAAAATCCTTGAAATATAAATACCTTCGTAGAAACAACGGAGGTATTTTTATTATGTATGCAATCGGTATAGATTATTCAACAACAAGTCCAGCTATTTGTATTCATCACGGTGATAGTTTTTCTTTCTCTAACTGCAAGTTCCTAGTACTCAATAATACCAAGAAGTACTACGGCTGCTATCTTAATTCAATCTATTGTAAATCAGTCTCAGAGCATCCAACCAAGATTATTCGTTATTCCAATATAGCTGATGAGATGATTAGTTTCATAAAAGAAAACATACCAAACAAAGAGCTCGTAAGAATTGCTTTAGAAGACTATGCCTTTGGAGCAATGGGTAGAGTATTCCATATAGCTGAGAACTGTGGTCTACTTAAATATAAACTATGGTCTCAATTAAATATCATACCAGATGAAATATCCCCAACACATATAAAGAAACTAGCTACTGGCAAAGGCTCCGGCAAAAAGGATCTTATCTACCAAGCCTTTCTAGAAGAAACTAAGATAGATTTAATACAAGTGCTTGATTATAAAAAGAAAGAACCAGGTAGTCCAGTGTCAGATTTAATAGATGCTTATTATATAGCTAAAACTGCGCATAATTTACAGTAAAGATTTCTATTGACTTTTTGTTTTGTTTATGTTATATAGGAAAAGTAACTTAATAGGAAAGGGAACCAAAATGTTACTAGCTAAAATAATCACAGATGAAGAATATAATAGAATACAGTCTGCTAAAGCCGAGCAATCAAAACAAAGAACCAAGGATCTAAAAGAGTTCTATATCAGTGAACTATATGCCAGAGATGGCTATGTCGTTGATAAAGATGGCAAAAAATTACAGATGAGCGAAGTTCTTCCTAATGAAACAACTAAACTATAATTTTAGTAATATCCACTATGTATCATCTACTTACGAGACTGATAAGTTAATAGGTATGAATACATTAAACGAGTTGGATTATTCTACAATGAAAGAACATACCGAAAAAGTATTGCAGGAAGATCTAAGTTTGATACCAGACTGGGAATTCCGTTCTTTGGGTAAATTGTTTATGCTTTCCGAATTTGGTGCACAATTATCACCAGAAGATATCGAATATCGTGATACAAAGATGAAAGTTCTGCTAGGTATGTACCAAAAAGTTATTTCGACCCCACCAGTCGTTAAGAAAAGGGGCAAGGAATTGATGTTATACCAGTATATCGAGGACGAGATTCTACTTGGAACCAAAAATATAGAAAATATCAAACGAAAAATCGATGAATTCACAAAAAATTCACGTGATACTGCATTAGAAAAATTAAATGTTGATATTAATGATGAGTATATTGCTGATGATATTAAAGAATTCTATACAAAAGTAATTGAGATACTTAAAGCTTCAAAGATGCTTACAAATCCACAAGAGAAGAAAGAGCTATCCGTATTTCAAAAGATTAAGAATACCTTGCATCTAAAAGAGTTTCAAGAATTAAAATCAGTGAAACTTGAAAAAGTATTTGACTCCGTGGTGCTTTATGTGTATGATACGAATAATAGGAAGCTTAGTAGATATGTAGCTAAGGAAGGAATGACACTTGAAATTCTACGTTGTGATATTCTTAATTATGATACTGAGAAGTCCTTTAGAAAAACAATTAGAGAGAACAAGGTAAACGAAGTTCTAAATGAGATGAATACAATAGCCAGGGTGCCAGCAAGGAAACTATTTGAAAGTATCAATAGTACTCCGCAAGAAGTTACTGGCAGGACTGGTAGAAACATTATATTATTTAGAACAGAAAAGGTAGATTAAGTATGTTTGAATTACAAAAACAAAGTGGTAATAGTTGGAGAAGAGTAGCTTTCTTTAAAGATATAGAAGAAGCTAAGAACTATATTACTTTAATGAAGGAAAAATATAAACATCAAGTTTATAGACTAGTGCAAATCATAGAAGAAAGGTAGTTTTATTATGGATTTCAGTGATGTAAAGACCAAGTTTAATCTAGATGACACTGTCTACTTGAAAAAAGATGATGCTGTTATAGAAGGTACTATTATAAGCATAAAAGTTGATATTGATGTTTGTAATAGCTTTATTGGTGATATGCGTGATATTACAATAATTTATACAGTAAATCTAGGAAACTATAAACTAGAAGTTAAAGAATGTGATAATATGTTATTCTCTAGTTTAGAAGAAGTTGGTAATCGTGATAAAGCTATTCGTCTAATGTATTTAGAGAATCTAAGGAGTAGTATCATTGAACTTAATAAAAAATATAATAAAGCCTTAGAAGAAAACAATGAAGAATTGGTACGACTTGAAAAAGAAATAGAAAAATTGAAAGGATAAGACTATGGAAATTGTAAAAGAAATTAAAAAACAAGTAATTTCTTATACTTGTGATGGTTGTGGCTGTCCAATTAAGGATAATAACAGAGGACAATTCAACTTTGATATGCGTCATAATACAAGACCTTATGATGATGAAAATTCTCTTGGTTTTGAAATGACTATTGCCGGAGACTACTGTAGGACCTGTATGCGGATATTTGTAGAAGCATTTCTTAAGGCAGTTAAAGACTTTCCAGAAAGATATGATAACGATCGTGATAAAAAAGAAAAAGAATTATTTGAGAAGTCAAAGTCAGATCCAGAAATACAAAAAGCAATAAAAAATGAAGATGATGAGTGGTAAAATGGATATACAAGAAAATAATATAATTAAGTTAGATAATAAAAATGTAAAACCTGGTTATATTAAGTGCATAAAACAAAATGACGACAGTTTGCTATGCAGATCTTACTATGGAGAAAGCCAAACTGATAATGCTGGTATCGCAGTAATTGCATTATTTATAGTATTTTTTATTATTACATTGGTATCATTATCACTAGCATCTAGACGGAGTAAAGAATGAAAACAAAAAGCATTGAAACCAAATATAATCTCGGGGATAAGGTATTCATTAAAACCATTGACGGTGTCAAAGAAACTATAATTTCTTATATAAATGTTGAAGAAATATCAGAACTTAATAGTGAGCCAAAGAACCGTGTTGAGATACAATATGGCACAGAAGATGGAAAGTATTTTTGGGAAGAAGATAAAAAGATATTGGTAGAGAAAAATAAGGAAAAATTAGAAAAACTAATCAAGAAACACCGTAAACAACAACTTGAGAAAGAAAAGAAACAGATACAAACCAATATAAACAATCATAAAAATGATATTGAGTATGAAAACAAAAGGCTTAAACAAATTGAAAAAGAAATAGAAAAATTGAAAGGATAAGTCTATGGAAATAAAAGGAATTACTACAAAACATAACATCGGCGATACTGTATTTTATGCTAATGGCTATGCTAATGAAATTAAGGCAGTTAGTAGCACTATCAATAGAATTACTTTTGAACGAGATATCAGTATTAACTCTGTGGGTAAAGAATATAATAATTATAGAGTATGTTATATGCTCACAAGTGGTTATTGGTTTGAAGAAGATGATGAAAGATTCTTAGTAGAGAAAAATGAAGTTGCCCTTGAAAAACTAATTAAAAAGGATGCTCTTCGTAAATTAAATAGTAAAAAAGAGCAGTTAGAAGTTAATATAGCAAATCATAAACACTCTATTGAATATGATACTATGATGCTCAAGAATATAAAAAAAGAGATAAAGGACACAAAATGCTAACAGAATCTTACATATACTTGGCAAGTCCTTACTGGAACGAAGATCCAGCAATTAGACAAAAGAATGCGACCGCCGTTGCAAAAGTTGCTAGTGTATTATTACTCAATAAGTTTCCAGTCTATTGTCCAATCGCAATGGGATGCTATATACAGAACTCATTACCAGAAGATAAGCAGAAGTTGCTTGATAATCCGGAAGTGTGGTCTGCCAATGAAGATTATATGATTAAACATTGTGATTTTGTCTTATTGGTGACTCTTGATGGTTGGGAAAAGTCTAACGGTGTAAGAAGAGAAACTGAAATTGCTAAGAAATATGGTAAGCAAGTTATTAGACAGCCATTAGATTACTTTGCAGATTCAAACACTAAGTTAGGTTTTGCAGATTTATTAAAATAATAGTTGACTTTTCTTTCTTAGTATGTTATATTCATATCATAACAACAAAGAGGGAGACTACAATGACAACAAGAACAGAAATTAAGAATAAAGAACATCTAAATCTTATATTGAACAAGATGCCAACTAAGTTCTTTAATCGTTTAAGAAAAACTAATATGGAATATGTAGTTATCAACTATAACATATACCAAGATAGTTATTGGATTACATTATCCAATAAAGTGGTTCCTGATACATTATACTTTTCAGTATATACAATTCAGGAATTTATTAAAAAAGATTTTAAGAGAGAAAGAAACTAATTCAGGCTCCCTCCTGAGTCGGGGACCGGTAGTGATACTGGTCCCTATTAAACAAAAAGGAAACCATCAATGATTTTAGTAGATTATAGTCAGATATTTCATAGCACAGCTTATGCTACAGCCAGAACACCGGAAATCACTCCAGACTTGATACCACATATAGTTTTTAATACTATCCGTAATATCAAAATGAAGTTTTCGTCCGAAGAATATGGTGAAATTGTTATTTGTTGTGATAGTAAAAAGAACTGGAGAAAGAGCGTATATGAGTATTATAAAGCCAACAGGCAAAAAAGTCGTGAAGATTCTGGTATGGATTGGAATTATTTATTTAGTGTGTCGGACAGTATCAAACTGGCTCTCAAAGAAAAGTCCCCGTACAAGGTTATAGAAGTAGAAACCGCAGAAGGTGATGATATTATTGGAACACTTTCTACTACTTTCGGTAAGCACATTATAGTTTCTAATGATAAAGACTTTGGGCAGTTGCTTGGACCTAATGTAAAACAATATGCACCGTTAACTTCAGAATTCATTAAAATTGATAATCCAAAAGCTTTTCTAATAGAACATATTATCAAAGGGGATAGCTCAGATGGTATTCCAAATATACTTAGTTCCGACAATGTATTCATTATAAAGGAACGTCAAAAGTCCATTACAGCAAAGTTTCTTGCTTCTATTGAAAGTATAGAACAATTAGAAAACTGGTGTAAAACCAATAACTTAGAAGCAAACTTTAAGAGAAATCAAAAACTTATTGATTTGTCTTGCATACCTGCGGACATTAGTTTATCTATTATGGAAGAATATGGTAAACCAGCCAAAGGCAATAGAACTACTCTAATGGAGTATTTTATGGCAAATGGTATGGTTAAACTATTGGAAGATTTACAGAACTTTTAGAAAGGAAAGTTAAAATGAGTATTAATGATGAAAGTGCTAGAATTCTTAGAAAGTTTATTGTTGATGGACAAGAACTAACTGACTATGACAGAAAGCATTTAAGAACTAACTTTGAAGATATTGAGTATTGTTTAAGTAGTGATATTAAAGCACTACAAACAGAATTACTAAACGCAGAAAATGAGATTAGTAATCTGCAAAAAGTTATAGATGAAGACGATGACTAAAACATCATTGGAAATAGCCAATAAAGTTCTAAAAGAACTTGGTAGAGACCCTATCAAGAGTTTAGATTCTGCCGGCAATGCCCAACTAAAAGGTGTAATTGATAGAGAATATACCTTACTATCTGGACGTGCTTACTGGGTAGAACTAATCAGAGAGAAGATTATTAAGCTAGAGCCAAAGTGTTATGTTTATGATATGCCAACGGATTCTCATCAGATATTAGAGTTATCAATTAATGCTAAAAAACTAATTGGACCAGTAACTGGGTATAGATACCGTGAGTTAATAGAATCCAATGCAAAACCTGGAACTCCAGTTTACTATATTATAACAAAGACCCATAGAATTAGTATAACACCAGTTCCAAATAGTAATTATGATATGTTAGTAAAGTATATTGTCAAATCAGATGTTGATTGTAATATGTTGGATACTAATCTATTATACCTTGGATCCTTATGGAGATTTAAGAAAGACCTAGGATTTGACTGGCAAGATGATTGTAAGAAATACGAGTCTTTAGTGGTAAAAGCAATTAAAGAAAATGAGAGGAAAACTATGTCGTTAAAAGATGAATTGAATAAATTAGTTACGGATCTTAAAGAAATCTCAGAACTTGAAGTTGGTGATTTAGTTAAGACAAAACTAAAAGACAAAGCAGTTGAAGATTATAATAAAAGAATTAGAGAACATAATCTTACTATTGGGAGGATATAATGAGAAGTCAAGATCTGTATTCTGTTATTGATGGTGAAGGCTTACATAGTGGTATTCATAACATTATATATTTAACCACTGGTAAAGAACAAGGTATCAATTTCTATTACCATTGTGAAGCTACACAGGAGCACGAAGAATTTAATATACGTGATTGTAAAGTAGTTAACACCATTGGTAGTTTAGATATCGCTTATAAGGATATCAGAATTAACACTATTGAACATTTACTTGGTGCTTTACACTTTCACGGTATAGATAGTATAACCATTGAGATAACTGATAAAGTTACCGAAATACCAATTCTTAATGGTTCTATTAGTGGGTATATTGAAGATGATTTGAATATACGTGATGTATTGGGACCTTCAAAATATATAATAATCTTAAAAGATGTTACCATAAATATGGATAACCAGATGGCAAAGTTAAGTGCTCATCATAGATTTATTATTGATTATACATTTATGGGTCATAGATATCACGAGACTATTGGTGATAATGCAGTTCTAAATGCTAAGACTTTCGTAAATGTTGATGATATACCAAGTCTAATAAAATCTGGTAGATGCCTTGGTGGATCTGGTTCCAATAATACCAATATAGTAGACTTTAAGAATAATAAGATTCTAAGTCCTGGTAAGTATAATGAAGATATTATACAAGAGCTTTTATATCATAAAGTTGCAGATGCACTTGGAGACTTGTATATTACTGGATACCCGATTATAGGTAAATATACAGCTAATAATTCAAACCACACAATAAATGCGATGTTAATGCAAGAACTTATGTCTGATAGTAGTAACTATAAGATTGTAGAGGAAGATTAAATGGAAGAAATTAGAGAAGAACCAAATTATCCACAAGATATTGTAAGAGAACTAAGGGAACTTAATTTTATTTTAAGAACCTTCTTGACTTTTGCATTAGAAAAGGATTATAAGGGGGAAAGTAAAGCAATGTCCGAAGAGGTCAAAGCTATCGTGAAAAAACTAAACAGAGGGAAGTAAATTATGGAAGACCAAAACTTATTAAAATCATATTTTGAACGTATAGAATCTTTATCAGAACAAGCAAAGTCTATTCGCTCAGATATCAATGATATTTTCAAAGAAGCAGAATCCAAGGGATTTGATAAAAAGGTTATGAAACAAGCACTTAAGATTCGTTCTATGAAACCAGAAGATAGAGAGAATCTAGATAGTTTATTAGATACTTACTTGAAAGAGTTGGGTATCTAATACTAACCGGCATAGATTTAATCCTTTCGGTCTATGCCGGTATTTTTATAAATACGTTGTAAGGATAAACAGAATAAGGAATAGCCGATGAGACTATTTACACTCTGGAGGATTTTTGTTTTTATAGCTATTATTACGGTGCTAAGCTATATTAAACCGGTGAACGATTACTTGATTTCACCATCATTAAAGTTAACTAGTAATTTATCTGATAAAATCATACATAGAGCAGAAGCTTCAGTAGTAATGCCGAAGTATGATAGATCTGAATTACTTTGTCTAACCGAGGCAATCTATTATGAAGCAGGAAATCAAAGTACTGCTGGTAAGATGGCAGTTGCTTCAGTTATTATGAATAGAAAGAATAATAAGAACTTTCCAAATACTATCTGTGGAGTTATTAAACAGGGGGAAACAGATGAATACGGGGAAATGGTTCTGAATAAATGCCAGTTTTCTTATAAGTGCGATGGTATTAAAGAAGATATGAAGGATCCAGAACTAATTAAACAATGTATGAAAGTAGCAGAATATATGCTCAAGACAGGATCTCAATCAAATGCTTTGTTTTATCACGCTGATTATGTAAAACCAAAATGGTCTAAAGACTATACTTTGATTAGTCAGATTGGGGACCATTTGTTTTATAAATAGAATTACAATTAGGCTTCTGACAATTCGGACGCCTTGGGGAGGTCCCAGTATTGGGACCTATCCCTAAAGAAGTAGATGCCATAGTGGGTCTACAATAACATAAACTTGCTTAATAAAGGAGTTAAAAATGCAATTAGAAGACTTATTTTTATCAACATTATGCCAAAACTATCCAGGGCAAACAGCAAAGTATCCCCCAACTAATATCGCAACTATTCAAGAAGACGGTAAAGTTGTCGGTGGATTTATTGAAATCGCAGTTGCTGGTTTTAGTAAAGAAGATATACATATCTCAAAAGAACCAATCCCCGGTACTTCCAAAACAAAATTGGTAGTCTACGGCAATGGTACAGATGGTACCCCAGATGATATCGTTTATAGTTTACGTGAATTAGCTATGCGTGATTTTGAACGAACTTTTGTATTGGATGCTTTCATAGAAGTTAAGGATATTACATTGATTGATGGTATTCTTACAATTAAAGTGGATCGTGTTTTACCAAAAGAGATGAAACCGGTTAAACTAACAATTAAATAAAACTTGACTTTCTGGTGGATATCTGTTAAAGGTATCCACTAGGTTTAATTTGAACGGAGGACTATATTATGAACGAGATTACTTACGTGGTTAACAATACCACGGAATTTGTAGAGAAGCTTATTGAACGACATCCTAATAAACGTCTTGAGATTCTAGCATATTGCTCAGTAGTTATTGGTAAGAACGATGCTTACTTTAATACTGTAGTTGATAATCTAAAGAAGTTTGACAAAGAAAAATCAGAAGTTACCAAAAAACACCAGAACTATCTAAAGATTCTATTCGGTGACTCAGAAGCTTTCAAAAATGATGACCGTAGAGATGGTCTCATCTATGTTATTATGCTAAGACCAGAACTAACTTCTGTATTACTAAGCAATACTATACAATTCCCAGACTTATTACCATTGATTGATAAATGCTGGAAGGACTTTTCTTATAATGGTATTTTCAAATCATTAGAAGTTGTAAAGAACCTAACCAATGAAACAGTTCTAACTTATGATAGATCTGCTTTTATGAATAGTAGAAACAAGAGATACCCATATCCGAAAGCTTGGTAATCGTGAATATATTCTACCTAGACACAGATCCAGTAAAGTGTGCTCAGTATCATAACAATCGGCATTGCGTGAAACTTGTGTTGGAAACCGCACAACTTCTATCCACTGCGCATAATATACTAGATGGAACAACGGATCTTTATAAAACTACACACAAGAACCATCCGTGTGCTATCTGGGTAAGACAATCAAAAGAAAACTATGACTGGACTTATAGACTATTCGTAGAGTTATGTAAAGAATACACTTACAGATATGGTAAAGAGCATCTTACCTATACTAAATTAAATGATAAATTAAAGTTGACTCCACGGAACATTAGTTGTATAGGATTTACTAGTCCAGCACAAGCTATGCCAGAGGAGTATAAGAATTCGGATCCTGTGGTGGCTTATCGGAACTATTATAAGTTTGGTAAAGCACATCTAGCAGATTGGACGAAACGGGGGAAGCCAGACTGGTTTTGTGTTTTTCCTAATGAATAAATGTGAAACTATTGTGTTTTTCCTAACGAAAGGATAAAAATGTTAGAACAAGAACTAATAGATGGAATGCTACCAGACTTTAAGAAACAATTAGATAACCACGATAACAAGTTTATAAACTATCTAATGGGTGAAGTTATGAAACTTAATAAAGGTATGGATCCAAAGAAAACTAGAGAACTCATTAAACAACAACTAGAAAATATGAAAGGATAAAACAATGGTTAAACAAACAGAAGATAACCTCGTAAAAGCATATAAGTTATTGGAAGATAAATATAAAATGCTAAATAATTCTATGACTGGTATCTGCGAACGGTATAGTGCTAGACTAAAAGAAGAAAAAGAGCAGTATGAAAATAAAAAGAATATATTATTACATAACTTAGCACAAGTATTAATTATGACAGATAATTGTATACCAGGTAATAAGCATTATGAGATTCTTCGTTCCTATGATAGAGATCCTCTTGAAGTTATTACTGGTATTAAGAAAGATGACAGATTAGACTTTGCCAAAGTTGCTTTTAGTGAATTACAAAAAGACAAAGCACACCTACAAGCTATCTTTGAAGAAAAAGAAAGAGAATATAAAAATCTTATTAGTAAATATCAAATAAGTGAGTATGGACACGGAATTATTAATAATTTATATGAAGAAGAATGCAAGGCTAATGAAAAGCTTAAAGATGCAGTATTCTTTGGATCTATAGTTGCTTCTATGATATTTGCTTCTTTATTATTAATTGTATGGAAATGGTTTTAGAGGTATAAAATGGAACTATATGAGATTATACCAAAAGAATATAGCTATACTCTACATTATAATACCCATAGACCAGATGACTTAGAAGAATACATCAAATCAACTGGAATAGACTTAGATCCAAGAGAAAAAGAATTGTGTATTAAAAACAATAGTTTATATGAACTAGGTGTCTGGGATACGGAGTGGAACAATCATTGGTTTTTCTATGCAGCTAGTATGGAAAGGTTATTGGAATTAGTAGAAAAGGAGTTACTATGAAAATACTTAGGTTTGGTGCTGACTGGTGTAGTCAATGCGTTATGATAGAAAAGATGAAGATTCTGGATGGTATTAAAGAAAAGTATCCATCTATTGAGATAGAATATATTGATATAGAGGATACCAGTAAGGCTAGTATGGTAGACCTATATAAAGTAAAAACACTGCCGACTTTAATCTTCATAAATAATGATGTTGAAATTAAACGATTAGATAACGGTGTAAATAGAAAATCTATTACAGAAGCCATAGAGGAGATACTAAATGGAAAATAAATGCTATGAAGTCTATCCAGTAAAAGTTAAGAAACTATACGAAGATAGTCAGATCCCAACTTATGGAACCAGTGGTGCTGCTGGTCTGGATCTTTATTCTCACGATGATACATTGATTTTACCTTGGGAACGAAAACTAATTGATACTGGTATAGCTATAGATCTATCAGCTGGTACAGAAAATCTATTAGCTTTTATTACACCAAGATCTGGTCTTGCTTTGAAAAATGGTATTACGGTGCTGAACTCGCCGGGATTATTGGACTCCGACTACCGTGGATCCCTCGGAATTATTCTTTTTAACAGTAGTACAGAGACTTTCAAAGTAGAAAAAGGTATGCGTATAGCACAGATGGTAATTTTATCATATAAACCAGTTAACTTTGAATTGGTAGAAGATCTTAGTTCTACAGATAGAAACGGTGGTTTTGGATCTACTGGTGTTAAATAATGTCGGTCTGGGAAGATATTGATGGTTTTAATTTTTACTCTTCTTTAAAGTTTGTTGATTATACAGTAGCAACCGAAGAAGAGCGCAAAACCAAACGAAATCACTATAAGAACTTCGTTCGTTTTAGATTTATCTTGCATCTGGTATATAATCATACACAGGAACTAATAGATGCTGGTATATCTACTGAGCAAATGAAACTAATGGCATTAACAGGTAGAAGTCCGGAATCTTGGTCTTGCCATCACAAGATCCCAATCCACGGTGGCGGCTCAAATGAGTTTCGTAATCTTATATTACTACCAAAGGAACTTCATATAGCAGTGCATAATTATATTGACACCTTCACGATTTTAGCATATAAACCAGGTGAGACTCATAATATACCAATACCGATGTTTGAAGGACAAATCTATAATGCTAAAAAAGAGAATATTAAGTATACTCCGGTAACCGGTCCTTTACCAAAAGTTGCTTAGATATCAAGGGAGAGTTGCAGAGCGGTTAAATGCAACAGACTGTAAATCTGTCGTCTTCGGACTTCGGTAGTTCGAATCTACCCTCTCCCACCAGTTTTATAAATACTTAGAAAGAGGTATTTACAATGTATAAAGTAAGAGTATTAAAAGAAGATAGTGTATCTGGTATATTACAGAAGATAGACACTACCATTAAAGGTAAAGAGTTTTCTAATAGCAAGATACTAGCTTCAGATTATTTTAGATTTATTGCCAAGTTTCTACCAAATATACAGAAAAGTATTAATAGCCTAGATCCTTCTGACGTCAGCAGCGGTAAAGTTGCATCTGACTTAAAGGTTGTTATCAACTTAACTAATAAGACTATAGACAGTATCAACAAAGATATTAGTGCTCCAGTAGATTCTAATCTTAAAGTATCTGTTTTATCAGTTCTAAAAGAATTATTAACTTTCTTAAATACACAAAGTACCAAAGTTACTAATGCAATCAATGACTATAATAAGAACGCTGTTAAGATAGATAAAGTTGAGCATACTACGGATAAGGCAACTTTAGTTGTAGCCAAAGGTAAAAGATTCTGGGTACAAACAAAATGGATAAAGAATAATACAGTTTCTCAAAAAGTATTTGACAATGCTTTACCAGTTAAATCAAAAGAAGAAGTCTCAGCAGATAATAAGAAAATGTTACCAGCTAAAATAGTCTGGGAAAATGATAAAGCTGTTGGTTATGATATAGAAGTCAGTTGGGCTTCAAGTCTACGTAAAAGAGTTAGAATCTTCTTACCGAAATCTATGTCTGGTGGTAATACCGGTGATGTCTATACCTTTCCAAAATGGTTACTTACAAAATCACTAGAGCAAAAGATGGAAGGACAACCTTCTGGCTGGTTCGTATCAGATTCACCTTGGCAGATCTTTTAAAGATATGTTTGTAGCTACCACAATTTCGTTTATCGATTTTCCGGGTCAGGTTTGCCAGGTTTTATATACAAATGGCTGCAACTTCTCGTGTCCTTTTTGCCACAATCCAGAATTAAAGCATAAACAAAACACCTCGGTAGAAGTTTATAAAGATATCCCTTCCGTATGCATAACTGGAGGCGAGCCAACTATACACGGAAGTAAACTCGTAGAAGAATGTCGTAGAATTAAGGCTCTTGGTAAACTTATCAAAGTAGACACGAACGGAACCAATCTGGAGTGTATCACGGATTTAATAGAAGGGTCCGTGGTTGATTATATTGCGATGGATGTAAAGAATCTATGGTCGGAGTATCCAGAAACAACCAGAAGTATGGATCCATCTGTTGTAAAAATGACCTTTGATTATTTGTGCTCTGTTAATACTATAACTGTAGAATTCAGAACAACCTTAGTAAAGCCATTTCTTACAGTAGAAAGAGTCAAAACCATAGCTGATATGATACCACTAGATAAGACTTATTCTGTACAAAACTTCAGACCTCTAAAAGTTCTGGATCCATCTGTCCCTATGGACAACTTTACTTCAGATGAATTAGATGAGATCCGTGACTATCTAAAATTAAAGAACCACAAGTATAATATAAGATAATCAATAACTTAACAAAATAGTTGAAAATAAGTGTTGACAAACTTATAATACTATGTTATTGTCATTTTATAGTTAAACAAAACAGAGGGAGACTACAATGAAAAAAATAACAAAAGCAACAATCAAAAGCTTTCTAAGAAAAAACCAAGGTAAAGTATACTGTCAAACACTTTCATACTTTGATGGACAAATTGATGGAACAACATATTGCAAGGAGTCTGAGTGGAAACTTACTGATAAAGCAGACGCTGCTATGATTGATATTATGAGAAACTACTTTTCACCCTATGAAGATAAAGACTACATTGGTTATAATGTTTATAACTGCTGCGGCAATTATAACATCGCAATCAGAAAGGGGAACTAATATGACACAAACATTAAGATTCCTCAACAAAGAAAAAACAGAATGCGACATCTGGTATCATCCAAACAATGCAAAAGGCAAAAAGACGGACACCGGAGTTAGATTCTGTTATACAGTTGAAATAAATCCTATTAGTATGGATGATGTTTTGGATTATTATGCAACTGATATTGATAATCTACAAAAGGATATTTCAGAGGATCCAACCTGGGGATTGACTTTACTTATTAAATTAGCACAAGGAAATAAGTATATAGTGACCGATAATAAAAACGAAACATACTTTGCTAAAACCAAGGCAGAAGCTATTGGACTATGCTCAAAGTTCTATTGTTAAAATAATGTTATTTTCAATAACATAAGAGAGGAAAAAATGATAATTTATGATAAATCTGGTAAATTATTAGCAGAATCTAATAATAAAGATTTTAGTGGTGTAGACTTAAGGGATGCTAATTTAAGTTTTGCAGATCTTAAAGGGGCAAACTTAAGGAATGCCGACTTAAGGTGGGCAGATTTAAGTAATGCCAACTTAAAGGAAGCAGACCTTCAAGAGGCAAACTTAAGTTATGCTAAGTTAGATAAAGCTAATCTTGACCAAGCTTTTCTTTCTAAAGCAAATCTAAGTTACAGTTACTTAGTGGGTGCAAATCTGAAAGATGCTTACATTTGTGAAGCAAATCTGCACCACGCTGCTGTAAGAAATGCAGATCTGACCAACGCCAGCTTAAGTAATGCTAATTTGAATTATGCAGACTTTAGTTATGCTAATTTGAGCAATACTAATTTAAGTTATGCCGACTTTAGGAATGCTGAGCTGAACAGAACCAATCTTACACAAGCAAACATAACACATACAGTAGGAAATAGCCAGGAACTTATTTCACTCCATTTAGATTGTTATGATATTGCCTTTACTAAAGATACACTGACCATAGATTCTGACCAATACCCTATTAATGATTGGTTTGCTTTTACTGATGAACAAATTATGGATATCATAGATATAAAATGGTTTAATAAGTGGAAAGAAACAATTAAAAAAATTATGAAATTAAGTCTTTATATTAAAATAGAAGGAAGAAGTTATTGGGTTTTACTCAAAAATCTATTGTTAAGAACTTATAAATAAATATAGTGTAATAAGAAGGAAACTAAAATGTCTAAACCAATAATTATTTTAATTAGAAAACCATCAAATCTTGAAGAAGTTATCACCTCTGCAAAACGTAAAGAGGGGGATATTATTCTCTCCAATCATTATGATGTTGAGTCAAAAGTTATTCTGAGCAATGCAGATTATGATAAAATGTGTAAAGATTTCTATGCTGATGTTTCTAAGCTAATACCAAAAGAAGGTGGACAAAAACTAAGCACACATAATATACAAGTAACTAAAGTACAAAGTCCTAATAGAAGGGATTTATATATTGATAGAGAAGGTTATGAATATGCTCGTTATGTTGGTATTGCCATATAATAACTAATACAATAACTTATTAAATCAGGTTGGTTCTTTAATTAGATCCAGCCTTTTTTATTGTCAAAATAATGACTTAATAAAATAATTGAAAATAAGTGTTGACAAATTAGAACAAGTATGTTATATTGATATTATAATAACAAGAGGGAGACTACAATGAAAGATGCTATACTTGAACACAAATTATTAGATATACATTTTGGTATATTTAATTGTATCAGAAATGTAAGAAGAGCTAATAGAGACTATAAATTCGTTAGTAAAGATGAAGAAATTAAAGAATATGTTAGGGAACAACACGCAGAATTTAGAAAACTGTTGCGTGACCGTATGAAACTACAATCAGAATTGGAAGGTAAATAAAATGAAAAAGACAACTAACTTACCAAAATTATATATTGCAACAATGTCCAGAAAAAGACCTGTTGACCTTGAGAGTGCACTATATGATATTAATAGTTGTGTATGGAAGCATAAAGGTGAAGACCACGGTTATAAGATATTAAGTACTATAGAAGTTACCGAGGAAAAATATAATGAAATTATAAAGGACCTTCGCGATTTTAAGACTGATAATGGTAACGAATCTGGTGTATACTTATTATTCCACAAAATCATTTGCCCTGGTAAATTACCAATATACTTAGATAATGGTGGTAGATATGGGGTAATTGTTGGTATTAATGTTGAAGACTATAATCCTAAAACAGATGAACTAAACAATGGATATGAATACCCTGATACTTCAACAAAAGAACAAAAAACTATTAGACGTCTTATCGGTTATTTAGTTTTTAAAGACAAAATTATTGCTAAATTAGAACGTTGGAATAAAGTATTATGTATATTGTTGCTTCTAACTATTTTATATAACTTACTATAAATGGAGGAATATATGTTAGAACAATGCAGAACTGCTTATATAGCATTTAAGAAGGAACCAAAGTTATCCAATAAGCTTAGATACTTTCGTTGCTTGGAACAATTAGCTAATTCTGGTATTGACTTTTCAAAAGATAGTGTTTATAAGGAGGTGTAATATGAGAGACTACTTAGATTATGATTATAAAGAAAAGCATAAGAAAGACTTTAAGTTTGTAGAAACTATTACAGAGTACACCTATATTGGGGGATGAAGAAAAAGCAGATTATTTCGCAAAAGATTATAACATCTTTAAAAGAACAACAGATAACACACTTTGGAAATTTGATACATTTTACCATAATGATGGTATTAGAGTAAAAGCAAAGAAAATAAACACTTATAAAGAGGTAGAAGAATGAAATCAGTTGGATTATTACTATACAAAACATTAAACGACTTGGCAGACACAGAAACCAGACGCAAAATGTTTATACTGAGTGCAAAGGAAAAGCTTAAAGATTCCAATACACCAGCTGATTTGCGTGAGTATTTAGAGGAGGTATTAAAGAATGAGCGAGAATAAACTTAACTCTTCGGTGTGGACTTTTAATAATTTACCAAACATAGGTCAAAGGGTGTATATAGTTTCAGATGGTGGTATTCAGAAAATGCGGTGTGAAAAAATCATCGTTGAAGTTGGTATAAGAAATAGTACTAAGTATTTTGTTAATGATATTGAAGTAAATACCGGTATGCAGCAAAGTAAAATTAGGCAATTCTTAGAGTTTGATATTGGATCCGCTGTAGAAACCTTTAAGAAACTATTTCACCAAGAAGAAATATATGAGGAATGCTAATGACCAACTATGAAAACAAAATATATAGAGAACTTGTATTAGTTCTTGCACTAATCTATGGTGTTATACAGTTTCTATTCAATTATCACTCTTTTAGATACCTTAGTTCTATATCACCTATTATACTGTCTCTTGCTTCCATTATTATCTTGACTACTTCCGTATATTATATTATACAGTTTTATAAGGAAACTAAATCTTTTTCTGTGGGAGAAGACTAATGCGCGATAGTGTTAATCAAAAACTAGATAATGCGGTAGCTAACCTTTTTTACTTTATGATTTTGGACTCTGAAATGCGTAAAATATCTGCTGAGTTTCTACTAAATCCAATATCAGATATACCACAGGTTATAGAGTTAACTAGGAAACAAGGATTGAAAGGTGAATGGATTTACAAATTAAAGATTGATTGTATTGACTTTCATCTAGAATTAGATAGGCTATCTGAAGGTGACTTAATTGACGGAAGAGTAATAACACATAAACTTGAGGAAAGGGAACTAAAATGTTAAGTAGAGAAGAACTTGAAGAAAATGCAACTTTTATAGTTGCTGCTATGGAACAGACTATGAATAATGAAATCAATAATCGGACAACAGAAGATATTGACCAGTTGAAGTTAAAAATGGCAGCTTTTGTATATTTCAAATCATTATGTGAACAAATGTGTGAAAAATTAGGAGTTAAACTATGATAGATATTTCACATCTAAAACTTGGAGATAAGGTTGTCTCTCCTGTTAGCAGAGCTGACGAATTCTTTACCATTTCAGATATTGGAAAAGAATTTATTGCTCTGGAAGATCCAGTTAGTCACGATTATAACCTTATCACTATAGAAGGCTTTTTTAATGGATTTCATATTTTATCTAATAATGATATAGAAGAAATTAAAAAACATATAGAGAAAAGTATTGGTTACTTTAAAGAAGGAATTAAAATAAATCAAGATAGATTAGAAACCGCTGAAGCTAAACTTAAATCACTAATGGAGGAATAAATGATAGTAAGTATATTAATGGGTGTTTTAATTAGTTGGTTCTTGTGCATTACGTTTTTACTTATCATTATACCCGTGATTGGAATTATTAATGAATTCATTTATTGCATAAAATCAAGGAGAGATAAATGATAGAAGGTATTCTCATATCTTGGGCGATGTTACTTGGTGGCTGTGTAATAATTACAGTTATGATTAATTTTATTAATACTTTAATTGATTATATAGGTGATTTATGGTAGATAATGATGTTATACAAGTCTTACTAACTTTCTAGAAAGGAAGCTGAAAATGTGGGCAGTATTCAAAGAAGATACGAAAATAACAAAATCCCATAAGACAATGTGGGAAGCTATTATGGAAGCTTATGAAATTGGGAAGAACAATCCGGAACTCTATGGACCAATAGCAGGTAACGGTGGTGCTTCTTTATTACCAGAGTTTCAGATAAGATCCATAAATGAAGAATAGGTGAAAATATGAATAAAAAGCTATCTAAAGCAGAAGAACTGCGGCTTCTTAAGAATAAAGTAGATATACTACTTGCCGATAATAAAGCACTACATAATGCCCTAGTCAAAATTGACAAATTATTATATAGTGGTTTCAATACTTTATCTGAAAAAGCCAATAAAATAACAAAAATAATGGAAGACTTACCAAAACCATATAAGGAAGAAGTTAACGTTCCTTGTGGTAAATGTGGCAAAGTTGATAAAGATGATTATCATCTATGGACAACTACACCAGAAGAAGAACCTCTTTGTAGTGATTGCAATACTAAAAATATCAATTTCTTATTTGAAATGCTGGGGACACTAAAATGAATAAAGATGCTGAGATAAAATACCTAAAAGACCAACTGGATTCTCGTAATAAATTGATTACAATGCTGTTTAAAGAAAAAGAAGTGCTTATCAAAACTTTACAAAGTACACATAGCACTATGGTACTTGAAGCAGAAAAGTTGGAAAACACTATATTGGACTTGGTCTGGGAATGTAAAAAATGAGAGAGCAAGCACTTAAAGATATTGAAGCTGACGAAAAAGCTATTCAAGAAGAAAAAGAATTCGTTAGAAAGCTAGAAATGCTTGTTGGCGAAAAGAAAGTCTGGATAGAAACGAGGGAAGCTTGCTTGCAAAGGATGAAGAAGATATGGATAAAGTAGATGATTTATATAGTATCTGATACCCACTTCGGACACCAGAAATCTGCAGATATTCGTGGCTTCAAAAGCACAAAAGATATGGATAACTATATTATAGACACCTGGAATTCTGTAATAACTCCGTCTGATACAGTCTACCACCTGGGGGATATTGCTTTTTCTAATGTAGATGACTATCTATCCAAACTAAACGGTAAAAAGATTCTTATTCGTGGTAATCACGATTCTATAAAGTCTTCACCACATCTAGAAGCTATCTATGATATGCTCTACTTAAGATACAATAAAAGAAAACTAGTACTTTGTCATTATCCAATGGAATGCTGGAAGAACCAGGAGTACGGATCCATACATCTACACGGTCATCTTCACGGGGATGAACATAGAGGACTTACAAAAGTTATCCACAGACGTATTGATATTAGTAATAATTATATACCATTTTCACTTGATTTTATATTGGAAAACAATGAGTTATAAAATAAGTTGAAATAATTGTTGACTTTTGTTTAAGACTGCTTTATAAACACAATTATGACCAGCACCAATGGTGCTATATGTGAAACAACTAACAAGACTCAACGGGGAAGACTATGAATATCAATACCATTAAAGAAACAATCAAATCTAAAGTACAATCCAATACAATAGAACCAGCAGACAGGAACCTAGCCATTTATGATATAGTTAGCACAGAAATAGAGCAACTATCAACCAGTGACCTTCTGGATTGCTTCCGTGAACAATCCGATTTAGGTATTATTAAAGAACAACACCTAACACCGAACTTCTTAACAGAAACAGTAGATGTAATTATATTTGACAATTTAGTAGATTTAGTGTATGATTATGCTCTAACAATTTAGAAAGGATATAAAATGAAAAAAGAATTTTATTCAGCTTGTGTAAATGCTTGGTTTGCTACAAAACTTGAGTTGGACAAGCATCTAATTAAAATATCAACTTTTATGTTGTTATTGCTTATTGGTTTTCATCCGCAGAATTATACAATAACAAAAATGTGCTTTGGTATTAGTATTCTAATAGAGTTAGCCATATTAAATGTAAATGGTAACCTTATTATGTCATTAACTAAAGAAGATACGGGTAAAACCAAAGTTATTTCTAAGATTCTTAGATGCTTGGATATTATTTCCAGAACATTATTTACTGCTGGATTATCTCTAGTAATACTAGGAAGGTAGACAATGAGTGAAATTAAATCAAATAATGCCACTGACATAGAAGAAGCTATTAAACTACAAACCAAAGAGATGAAACGTTTCGTAGACGAAAAGCCAGAAAAAGGCTATATTTACGAGGTATCAGACGAGGCAACTCATTGCCGTGCTGGTCAGTTTTATAGAGTATTTGGTGATTATTATGTACTCAGAAAAGGTGTATATCATATTAGTTATAGGACATATACAAAGAAAGAATTAGCAAAAAGTGGTTATTTCTTTACTAGACGAGAAGCTTATGCCGCAGCTATTGCAGCCAATAAAGAAGAATTAGAAAAAAGGTGTAAAAATGAAGCTATATAATGAAGACTGTAGAGATACACTAAAGAAAATAGATTATCACTATGCACTCTTTAGTCCACCTGATTTTGAAGAAATTGGTATGGAACCTAAGAAAGACCAGACAAAATATAAAGAATTTCTAAAAAGTGTTATTAGCGAACTAAAACCTATAAACGGGACAGTAACTATGCTAAACACGGATAGATTAGGTGATGGCACTGTTTACCTTAAACACGTGTGGTTTAAGGATATAATGGAAGAATGCGGTTATAAACTTATTTCACAGAAGATATGGATAAAATCCTTCAAAATTAATTTATTTAGGCTTAACTATGCTTTTATAATGACTTATGCAAAAGGTAAACCATTGGTAAAGAATAGTATCTCAGATTATAGAAAAGATTGCTTTACATTTGAAAGGAAGTCGTTTAAAGGTTATAATGACAATCAGGTAGCAGACTTATGGAAGCCATTTATTGAGACTTTTACAAATCCTGGTGAAACTGTATACGATCCATTTGCTGGTATTGGTACAGTTGGCGAGGCTACTATGGCACTTGGTAGAGATTTCATTGGATCTGAATTGGATCCGAAAACATTTGCTTTATTGGAAGAGTACTTGAAAGGAAAAGATAATGTCTAGTATACAAGAGCTAAAAGAATTATCCACAAAAGAGGAAGAAATTAACAATTCTAAGGAAGCAATCAAGAAACAAGAAATTGCTAACTTTCTAAAAGAAATTGAAGGCATCATTGAGAAACCACCGGAGAGAGCAGAAGCTTGTAATTGGTATGGTATTAAAGTAATGCTTACTTATCAGATAGAAGTAAAAGTTTTTCAAGATTACTTGGATAGACGATTAGTTATTAAAAAAGATATTGATAATGATGACCGTGTGGTATATCATATAACACTAATAAATCTGTATGGTGAAACTTGGCTTGAACTTGAAAATCTACACTTTGACGAGTTTAAGAAGATTCTAAATCACATTGTTAATAATGGCTGGACAATACCAGAAGAATAGAGGAAAATAAAATGTCATCATTAAAAGAATACATTGAGTTGACTAAAAAACGTGTGCAAGATCTTGAGAAGGCAGACGAAGAAAGGATGCTTATTAAACGAAAACTTACAGATGCTTTCGTAGACGAATTAAAAGATATTTTGGGAAAACTTACACCAGAAAATAAGTATCTAGACTGTAGTTATATTCAAGTAAAATATGATACTAAAATCTGGATTATAGACGAATTTGTACCTGGTTATCTATATATAGCAAAAGAATTAGGTAAGTCGTATGATGAAGAAGTTGAGTATTATAGTATAACTTTTTATCGTAAGTATGCAAACGAAGACTTAGTCTTTAATGTTAAAGATTTGAATTATGACAGATTTAAAGAAGTATTAGCAAGTGTAGTTGATAAAGGCTGGGAAATTGAGGAATAAAAATGTTATTTGATATTGACAAAACGATCTACGTTCCAACTTATTATGTAAATAACCAAGGTCCTTGTTATATAAGCACAAGTACTATTAATAGAACTATAACCGAATATCGTATAGTGGAATGTAGTATTAAAACAGATAGTATAACCTATACACTTGAGCCTCTGGGTTGCTTGAATAAACCATTGAAAACTATGACAGAAAGTGAACTTACGAATCTTGGTGCTTCTTATGATAAAGCAGAAGCAGAAAAAGCTATGGAAGATATGTATCCAAAACTATTAAGTGAATACACAGCATTACAAAAGAAAATCCTAAATGATGCCATAATCAGTCTAATGAAGGAGAAAACATTATGAGAACAATTAAAGATTACTTTGAGTTAGTTGCAAGTAATAAAGATAAAATAGCAAAAATGAAGGCAGAAGAAGGCAAACTTGCTGATGAGATAGCTAATGAGTTTGATAGAGATGCTAGAACTATTATTGGTAATGAAGAAGATAGTAGATTCTATACTCGTGTAGAAAATACCAGCATTTGCTTATTCTATAACAAAAAATTAAATATAATGGGTAAAAGAACCTGGGCAAGAATTAGTGTATCAAAGTGGTATAATCCAGTTGCAGATTTATATACTTATGATATTGATGTTGGCGAGTATAACTCTGAGGATTATGCTATACCAGCAAGTCGTTTAAGAAACTTAGACCACAGTGAATTCTTAAGACTTTTAAAGGAAATTGTAGAAGTTGGTATAACAGAAGATGTAATGGGTGATGAAGATGAATAATATGTATAACGATGAAGTAAAAATGTTTATTCAAGTGTTATACTTTGTATTTGGGCTTCCTATTGGGGTCTTTATATTGACGTGTTTATGCTTAGGGCTTTTTAGATTATATGACTTAATTTGGCATATCATACCACTAATATAGAAAGAGTAATAATATGTGGCTATTAGAAGAAGAATTCCAAAGAGACCTACACAAAATTGAAAAAGACAATAATGTCTATGTGTCTAGTGATATCTTAGTGCATACAATAATAGCAGGCTTTGAGGATTACTTGAAGACTTTCACCATACCAACGGATAGACTTGGTGTGCCTTTATGCTTATATGGTTATAGTGGGATTATCGCTGATGGTTGTTTCTTCACAAAAACTATTGATAATCTAACAGAAGAAGATATTAAGAATATAGAAAGTAAAGTTATTCTACCTGATTATAACAAGAATACTAATGTTTTGCTTATAACACTGAAAGGAACTAAAAATGACTAATAAAGACAGAAGACTAATAGACGAATTTAATGGATTGATTGAAGCTATGGGATTCTTCCAATTTAATCGTGAGGAAGAAAAGATGATTTTGGATAATCTTGTAAAGATCTATGCAGCTGCGTTAGAAGATTAAAATTGGCGGACACTGCAAGATTTGAACTTGCGAGACCATCGCTGGTCTAATAGTTTTCAAGACTATCTGTTTCAACCACTCACACAAGTGCCCGTGGGTATTTATACAAGGTTATAAGTCCATCTAATTTTACCACAATCCCAAACACGTAAATAACCAAGTTCTAATGCTTTTTGATGCTCAGTCTCACCAGGTTTACAACCTAGAGCTTTTCTAGTCATTGATTGCTTAGGAAATCTTAATTGCTTAGTTCCTTCTACAAAGTATGAATAATCACGCTTATATTCTACTTCTTTAATAAAACCAAGTTTTTCATAAACATTACCCGTAGACCATCTATTATCTGACCAGCTGATTATCTTTTTATACTTAGAACCATATTCTTTTACGAAAGCTTGCAATAATCTAGAAGCACCACCAATAACAGTAATACCGTGTACAAATGCTAATCTATTCAATACGATAATAGACTTATCATTGTTTCTATGATGTAAACCAAAAGATATAACACCAATTAGTTGTCCATTGTATTCTAAACCATAAGCATAAAGGATACTATTTGCTTCACCTTGTATATGATTATCTTCAAAGAACTTATTAGCTTGATACTTTTCAAGTTGTTTTATTGCACACTTTCTAGCATATACAACTTCTGAAGTACCGACAATAGAAAATAAAAAGTTCTTTACTTGATTTTGTTTAAGTAACCACTCGTCTTCAAAGATGGTAATTAGTCTATAACCTTTTTCTTGACACTTTTTATACTTTTCCCAATGATAAACATCATTACATCTAGTCAATTCGTGATGCCAGTATAAACCACAGTATTCTACAGCTATTTTTTTGTCGTGGTCAACCATATCTAGTTCTTTATTACCAAGTATAGAATAATCACTTTTTACAAAATTACCACCAATACTATTAAGATAATTACGAACTTTGTCTTCTGTATATTCTTTGTTTGGATCTCGTTGAATAAATGTAGTACCAAATCTATCTAAACGTGTCTGTAATGAACGCTTTACTAATTCTGGGTCTGCCTGTGGATAATAACCATTAACTTCTTTGAAGTCATCAGCGTATTTTTTCATAGCCTTACCAATAACTTCTTTATGTGCTCTTAATTGTATATCATTTTTTACCAACCACTTCTTTACTGTAGAAGGTGTCGTTTTATAAGTTCTGGCTATATCTGATTGAGATTGTAATTTATTGTGATACAAATCATATAATACATCTTTAGAAGGCACCTCTCTGTAATTATATGCGTGTCTATACACTTGTCCGGGGAAGCCGTAGTACTTACACCTGTCCTCCACTAACCATACACTGAGACCCGTTTCTTTTGCAATCTGTGAGTATGATTTGGCATCTACTACACGCATCTGATATAAGGCATCTTTTGATATCTTGATTTCGGTCTTATCAATTCCATCAGAATCTGTGAATAATCCCTCTGGCCTCATTAGAACCTTTCCGTCAATAAGGATTTTTGTGATAGTCTTGCGTGGTATTCCATATATCTTATTGAGTTGAGATATGGTCTTGCCGGACTTGTATTCTGCTATTATGTTATCTATGTTTTCCATAGTACTATATATAACACATTTAAGACATAAAGTCAAGACAAAAAAAGGATCCGATATTTTCATACCGGATCCCCAGAGTTTTATTAAACTTTTACTTAGAAGATACTAAGCTAAGTTTAATACACGGAATTTTCTGTAGTAGTGATTTCCGTGTGTAACCAAGTTAGAGTAAGGGTTAGCAACGATTCCGTAACGTGTCTTATAACCCACTACAGGCTGTAATGTTTTAGGGTCTACAGCTCTTAATGCTTCCAATGGAACGTAAGGGCAATAGAATAAACCAGCATCATAAACGTTTGAACCTTTATAACCAACAATAACTTCATTGTAAGTTAAATATGGGTCAATGAATACTTTGTAGTAACCATTGAGCATACCAACGAAAGTGTTACCAGTATCATCTACTGTTAAGTTGCTTTCTAAAGCTGGAGCATAAACCAATTTACCTGTGAGATTTAAAGCACTTGCTACATCAGATGAGCAGATGATAGTGTTACCACGACCTCTACGAGTATCTTTAGCAATGCTGTTAGCTACACGGTCAATGTAGAATAGCAATGATTTGTATTTTTCAGCTGACCAACGACCATCACTGTTTACGTCAAGGTCAAAAGAACCAGCAGCACTTAATACAGGGTCACCAGCACTATCTTTTACAACAGAACCGTTTGAGTATTGAACTGTAGCAACTGATAATTTAGCAATTCTACGGATCGTTTCAATAACTTCACGATTGATTTCAGCAAGAATTTCTGTGCTTAAGATTGTTGACAATTCAGATTCTGCATCCAAACCGTGAACTGATTTAAGATCTTGCATTAATTCAATGGTGTAGTTAGCTTTCAAACCACGAGAACCAGCAGATACTGATGTTTTCTCAATAGTGAAGCCCATTTCGCCCCATTCTTTATCCCCAGAAGTACCACGACCTAATGTTTCAGCAACATCAGTGTACATTGAAGTACCTTCTTGATAGTTAGGATAACCAGGGTTATGTGTACCAGTACCAGAATATGAAGCGTCAATGTTTGACATAAAAGCTTCGTTTGGTGCTACACCGTTTGTCTGCCAAGTAGTTGTTTGAGAACCACCAGCATTGAAACCAGGACGAGCATCACCAGGAGTACCTAATGGACCGCTAGCAGGTGAACTTGATAAGATTGCGCGCATTGCGAAAATCAATCCAGTTGGACCTGTCATTGGTTGAACAGAACAAACATCGTAAGCAATCAAGTTAGGCATTGCACGACGAACTAATTTAATCAACACTGGATCTACGATATCAACTTGTGCAGTACCAGTAGCTTCGGTAATCACAGAAGAACCATTTTTTTGGCCTTTAACTGTGTTTTCAATGAGCTGAGCAACAACATTTTGACGATGGCTATCTTTAATACCAGCCATATTCAATTCTTTTACTGCTCCCCATTTTTTTGATAATTCAGACATATTGTCTCCTTTTTATTATTAACTATTTACTAAAAGCTTTCTTAACCAATTCAACATCAGAATCTACTGACTCTTTAATAACAGCTTTTGATTCTACGATAGTTGGTTTTGAATTCTTATTAATATAACCTTCTTTCAATGCTTTTACTTTAGCAGCAAATTGCTTTGCGTCTTTGTAAGATACATTTTCTGAAAGTTGTTTTAATTTCTCAGCTTGAGTTGCGCTTAAGCCTTCAGATAATGACTTAACAACCAATAGCTTTTTAGCATTGATATGTGCTTCTGATAACTTAACCAACTTTGCGTGATTTTCATTTAATCTCTTTGCTAAGTTTGCATTTCTTTCTGACAACTGTCTTAAAAGATTCGTTTTGTTAGCTGGTACAGTGATATAATGATTTTCAAGCAATGTTTTCAAACCACGAACCAAAGACTCGCTGAGCTGATTACGAACACCTTGCTCTAAAGCAATGCGATTCTTGTTAGCCCATTCTTTAGCTGTATAACTTAAGTACTTATCAACATTTTCAGTTAATTTTGACTTTTGTTTCTTTACAGCTTCTTTAAGAACTGCGTTTACTTGTGGTTCTAAATTCTTTACTTGTTTACGAACTTGGTCACGAACTGCATTCTCAAAGATTGCTAATGCTTGTTTCTTGAAACCTTCGGTAAGTTTTTGACCTTTGAATAAAGCATCAAAATGCTCTTTAATTTCAGCATCTTCTTGCTTTTCAGCTTCTAGGTCTTTTTCTTCCTCTTCATCAAATACGATTTTAATACCGTCTTCTTCTGACTCATCTTCCTCAGATTTGATTTCTGCATCTAATTCGTCTTCGTTTTCTTCGGTCTTAAGTTCGTCTTTGTTTTCTTCTTCATCAGCTTCTTTGATGGTGTCTTCGTCATCTTTTGAACTGATTTCGTCTTCTTCAGTGATTTCTTTGTCGTCAAGATCTGCTAAAACATCTTCTTCAGATTCTTTTACATCACCGAAATCAAGAACAACGTCGTCTTCTTCAGATAATTCTTTATCTAAATCTTCTTCGTTTTCTTCGGTCTTAAGTTCGTCTTCTTTTACTTCAGAATCTTCTTCTTCCTTAAGCTCATCAGCTTTTGGCTCTTCAGATTCGTCTTCTTCAGTAGCAAGGAGATTTTCATCTTCCTCGTTTTCTTCAGAAGCAAGGACTTCATCGTCTTTCTTTACGATTTCGTCTTCTTCTTTGAATAACTTTCTTGCCATTTTAATTCCTCAATTTTATTAACCAATACATATATTTATATAATAAAGAAAATCACCTTTTAGTTTCTTGCGAAACCTTCCATTAAGCTTCTGAAAAGTTTTACACTTTCCTCTTCAAGTTGCTTACTGGATATTGTTTTAATATGCTTTTTTGCTTCATCCATTTTCTGGCAAGCTTTTTCTTTGTAGATACCCTTTATAGCATCGTATACCCACTCTCTACCTTCCATCAATCCTTCAACCAAAGCACTTGGAGCTGATGGATCTGATACGATATCTACAGTAACTAGATGAAAGTCATCTTGCACTTCTGCGGCACCATTGTTTAACATTTTAATGGAACCTAAACCTCTTGAAGACACACCTAATTGAATACCTTCTTTAATAAGAGCCTTTACTAACTGACCGTTGGCAGTATCTAATATCTTTGCACGACCTACGATATCATCACCACTAAACTCTAATGCTTCAATTAAATGAGAAGCACGGTCTAATTGGATATTTGGTGAGTCACTATGCTCTAATTCACCTAATGCTCTACGTGTTGCAATCATATCTTTAGAAAAACGAGCTACCTCATTTTCCATAATCTCTTTTGGATAGATACGACCATTTTGGTTCTTTATGTTTGATTGCATAAAAATACCTTCAATAAAGAACTTCTTCTCGCCGTTCTCTTCTCTATTAAGTGTATTTACGTTTTGCTTAAACTCTTTAAGAAGCTTCATTTGTAATATCCTTTAGAAGATTATCCGATACTTGCATTCTTATATTATCAATCTCAGATAATGCTCTATTTGCTAATTCTTTAGTAACTAAACTATTGTCGGGATTTTGTCCCTTAAATACTTGTTTCATAATAGTATTTATATTATCCATAATCTCACCTATTTTTGAAATGGTTTCTTTGTAGGAATATCAAACGTGCCAAAGTCTTTCATTAAACTTTCTGCAGCTTGAGAACGTATAGAATTAATAGTATCTATACTTTTCTGTGCCATAACTTTGTTTACGTTATCTTCTAACGATACTAGATTCTCATTAGCACAATAACTAACAATTTTACTTAGATCCATTTATCTCTCCTATAATCTTTTCTATTTCATCCGTTTGGTCTTCTGTATTACCTAAATCTTCTGCCGCAGTAGGACTTGCAAGATCTTCCTCAGCGTCATTGGTATCTTGTATTAAAAGATCGTCCTTAGCATTCAATTTTAGAATCTGTGTCTTTACATATTCCTCGGTGAAGTATTTACCAATATATGGCTGAACGTGCTCTAATAAGGCAATACGATTGGTTAGAATTTCAGCATCCTTTAGTTCTTCAAAATATGAATTGGTATTGAACTTAATTACCATTGTATTCTGTAAATCTTCCCAGTCTTCTGGATCTATAACACCAGTAATCAATAGTTGGGTTCTTAGTAAATCGTGAAAGATCTTAGCAAAACGACTTTGTAAACGATCTATCATCTTACCAAACTTGATTTCGTCACGGGTTATCTCAGATGCTTTACCAAGACTAAATCCATTTTCTGGATTGATTCTGCTCAATGGAACGTTTAATGCGCGATACATATTCTTTTGGAAGTAGATCACATCATCTAAATTTCCAAGATTCTGCCCACCAGTTAGCTGAGCAACCTCCGTAGAATTCTTACCGTTTCTGCGACTTAACCAGATATCCTCTTGCATACTCATAACTTGTGGTTGCTCTTTGGTCTGCCCGGTTGAAGCATCGTAAAGCATCTTATTGCGATACTTATGGATTAAGCTTTGAATATATTGCTCTGCTTTAAGTTTTGGTAGATTCTCAACATCAATGTAAAATACACGACGTTCTGGTGCCCTTGTAATACGATAGATAACCAGTGAGTCTTCCATCATTCTCATTTGGTTAATAGGTTTAATCGCTTTATGTAAATAACTAATAGGAAACTTTTTAATTTCTGTTGAAGTGCCAGGAGTACTAATCTGCACGTTCTTAACTTCAAAGTATGAATATAAACCAGAAGTTGCATAAGCTACACTTTCTATTGGTAGCATAATACCTTGCGCTTGTGAAGCTAAAGCATTGGTTGCATAAACAAAATGCTCATTGATAGTTTCAAAAACAGTCATACCGTCTTGCTGACGTTCTGTCTGATAGGTAGCAACTTTACGAATATCGTATGGTGATATTGGTCTGACTTCAACAATACCATCTTTTAAGTTTTCTTTATTCGTGATAATCTGAAAGTAAATACGGCCATCTACGTAAAACTGTCTAAAGTAATCATATCCATCAACGTTGAACTTCATAAGCTTTAGAATATGGTCAAAAGCTTCGTGGATCTTCTGTTTTACTTCTTCTGAATACTTTTCTTTATCTAGGTAATCTAATATAAGATGTATTGGGTAAACATCTTCGTCTTTTACAATAGCTTCGCAAACAATATCATCTATAGCATTGTCTACTTCTGGATGCGAAGTTAACTCACGATAAGTTCTAATTAACTGGGATTCTGAGTCATTTTGAGGATTGAAAGTTAGTGTATAACCAATAAAGCCAGCAGCCATATTGCTATTATCAATAACATAAGAAGCATCCGTTGTTGGAGCAACTACAGATGGGTACTTCTTATCATCTATAAATCTTTCACCATTTTTATTGAATAACTTAAAACCTTGCCAACTTGCCACGATTTCTCTCCATTAAAGAATTTGTATTATCATAATGTTATTTATAAGAGGAGGATCCGAAGATCCTCCATTAGTTCTAAGCCTCTACGTAATAGTATTCTTGGTCTATATTACCAGTTTTTTCAATTTCTTTATTCTTCTGGTCTACAAACTTTTGAGCATCTGCTTTATTAGGAAAGGTTTTGACTACTGTTTCTTTACCATCTTCATTGTGATAAAATACAGCAGCTACAGTTCCTTCGTTAAGTTTAGATTCCAGAAACTTATTGCTTGGCAATAACTTCTTTAATTGATTAAATACTTCTTTATTACCACTGATAAACTCAATAGATCTTATGGCAAAGTGGTCTTTAAACTTATTGACTGTTGCTTCAACTGGTTTTTGCATATATATTTTAAGAAAACCAGCATCTGCAGTTTTATCAACACCAGACGTTGAATAGTATTTACGTAAAAAATTCTTTACAGCTTCTTTATCTTCAGTAAAGTTAAGTCTAATAAGTGCAAATTCTTCTAAACCTTCTTTCAGATTCTTACCTAATAACTGTAATAATCCACCAACTGCGATGTAGCAATCAGACTTAATCTTAGCAACTGCTTTCTTAGCATCTGCAGATTCTGGTCTATCTTGAAACATACCAAGGAATCTTTGGATATCAGTAATATGTTTCATTACTTCCATAACAGATTCTTTTAGTTGCTCATTGGTCATTGTTTTATATTTTACTTTAATGGTAGTCATAAAATCCATAACTTCATCAAAGTGTCTCATCATTGCGAATACTTCGGATATTGTATTATATTTAGCAAGAACCGAAGCAGACTTATCTAAAACTGGTTCTGCTTGGTGTGCAATCTTATCCCAAGAATCGGCATTCTTCTCTATATAATCTTTGGTGCTTTGTACTAACTCAGCTTCCTTGATTATACTTTTATTTTCTTTTATAAATTGTGTAAATCTCTTCATTTTAGTACTCTTGCATAGTTGGGAGGATCCGAAGACCCTCCCGATTTATTATTAATTTATATCGTTAGTTGTAAAATGAGTAGCTTGGAACTTTACATCAAATTCCTCTACTTTATCCACATCATTCCAATTCAACTTAACAGTGCCGATATCACTTGGCCAAGCATTATGAATTGTATAAGTTCTAATAATCGTAGAACCATCTACATCTAATTGCTGTACCGTGAGATCTTGCCAGTGCCCTTGTTTTACATCACCAGGGATTCTAGCATTATCTGTGAAGGACATTAAGCCATTTTGCCATTGCTCAAAAGCTTTACGAACTTCAAAATCACGATCCAAACGAACACCAACTGACCACTCAATAGAAGGTCTATCACCAGGTATTGCAATCTTACGACCCATATACTCAACCGTGGTAATACCAGTGGTTAAAGTTGGAAGGTCTGTACTATTACAATAGAAAATAGATGACGTTGTTGGAACGGTCACGTAAGAAGGAAATGATAATTGTACACGAAAACGATTTGACCTTGCACCACCTTTAAACTGTGCAATAAAATCGTTTATATTTGTATTACTAGCCATAATTTATCTCCTTAAGCTACTATTTCTTCAAAAGATACACCAGTACGGGTAGCAATGAAGTTTAGTTTAATAAAGTTGATTGAACGAGTTGGCTTAATAAACAAATTAGCAACGAATTCATTACGATCTATAACTTCACCAGTATTATTGGTTTCATCGCATATTACGAGATAATCAACAACACCTCTACGACCTTGAACATCTCTTAAGAAAGGTTCTACCGTATTTATAAATGAGCGTCTTGTTATTTCGTCATTGAACTCAAACAACACATATTTTGAAGCTATCGCGATTGATTTTTCTAATGTAATAAATAACATTCTTACATTGATACGGTCAAAAGCACTAGGTTTTGTTTGTAATGTTTTATCTCCATATAGTATAGCACCTTCATTAGGGAAGATAACACAAGGATTGATTTGTGATTTGTATAATTCATCTCTTGTAGTCTGTGCTTGTGTATATGCAAACTTAACAACGTTCTTAATACGACCACGATTTAGACCTGCTGGACTAAACCAAGCATCTACATCGTTAGAAGTTTTTGCCATTAAACCAGCAATATCACCATTGAGTGGAACCCAACGATAAGTATCTGCATAACGATCGTATTGATATTTCCAAGTACTATCCATAAATGCATAGTTAGAATTACCATATACGGTTCTTGTCGCTTTTACATTGGTTAAAATTGTACTAATAACACTTACGTTTACGCAGTCTGTCTTAGCAGGTGATACGAAAACAACGCAATCTTTTCTTACTTCTGCGATATTATCAATTACCCATTTACCAACTGTAGAAGATGCACCACCAACAAATAAGGTAGTTACGTCAACATCTTCAACTGATTGGAATAATGCCCAACCAGCTTCTAAGTCTGCATTAGCTGCAGTAGCACCATTGGCACCACCTGCTAAAGTTACCCCAGAAGAAGCACCAGTTAACAATGAAGCTTTAGCAACATTGATATATGCTGAGTTAGTTTTTAATCTTTCAACTACATAATTTGTAGAACCATCAAAGCGTTTTGCTGTAGATGTTAAAGAAACATCGTCAAAAGTTTCTAATACGGTTCCAGCAGTACCAGTGATATTACCCAAAACATCAACTACTACAATATGGAATTGTGAAGCATCTGGAGCACTATCAAATAGGTCTCTATATGCCCAAGTATAATCACCAGAACTATCTACTACATCAAATCCAGCAGTATCGCACCAAGCAACTTGAATAGAATTACCTAGAGCACCTGGATATTTTGCAATCCAAAGATCTGTTGATGTACTAAACGAAGTATTTTCATATTCGTCTTGATTTTTAATTAGTTGACCAGTAGTGCCAGCTGAAGCAGATGCCGTAGCATTCAAAGCACCAGTTCCTACTACGCGCACTAATTTAAGATTAGTAGCATAAGCTAAGAAACTAGCTGCTGCAAACCAACCTTCATAATTTGAACTTCCTGGTTTACCGAATTGAGAAACGAGGTTTTGCTCGCTATCAATCGTTGTGATAACATCTACAGGTCCCCAAGCAGCTTCCAATACTGTACCACCATTAGAGGTAGCGACAGCTGGAACGTAAGCTGATTGGTCTGTTTCTGTTACTAAAACACCAGGAGATAATTGTGTAACCATTTATTTTATGACTCCTTTTTACTTTTGCAAAAGTACCTCATTTCAGAGGCACAATTTCTTATGATATAGAAAAACTTTATATATCTTCGTCTATATTTATGCTTACTAAAAAATCGGCGTTAATTTATTTCCGAAAGCAAAGGCTGCATATCACCTTTTTGTAATATATTAATAGCTGCATTATAATCAGCATCCATTTCCACACCACACGAAGAGCACTTATAGTACTCCCCCTTTCTATTGGTTTTCATTATAACCCCACAACACGAGCATCTTTGGCTTGTATATGCTGGAGCAACCTTAGTAACCTGGAAACCTTCCATTTCACTAAGGAAACCTAATTTTTCTAATACTTGTCTATAAGACCAGTATTGCATTTTATTCATAAGATTTGTAGATAACTTAGTATTATTCTTAACTAATTTAAGATCTTCTACATATAATGTATGTAATTCTGTATCACTTACTAATTTCTTGCATAATCTATTAATTTCATCTGTTTTATATTTAAGTAGTTTTTCATATCTTCTACTACCTCTTTGCTTCTTTGCAATTCTATTATAAAGATCTTTTAATTCTTTGCCATAGAATTCACCTTCAGAAGTACTAATTAACTTATTATAACCTATATCAATTCCTATCTTTTTACCAGTAGTCTTCTTATCTGGTGTTTTACATTCCCAAAAATAGTTGACATAATACTTACCATTTTTATTTGATAGTCGTACGGTATTCTTTCTTTTACAATTATTATACTTTTTCATATAGTTATATAATTGTACAGGAAATTTTATAGATTTAGAATATGGGGTTTTAATAAGAAGAAAATTATTTTGTATATTAAAAACTCTAGAATCCAAGCTTATATTGATATTCTTTAGATTTATTTTAATTCTTTTCTTATAGTTTATATTTAATTCTTTAAAGTGTTTTGAGGTAAACTTATATTGTCTACCATTTTTTAAGAAGTAACTATATACCTTCTTGTATCTTTTAAAGGTTCTATTCCTAGTATAGTTTATATTAGATCTAACAATTTCAGAAGCTTGCTTGTATATTATCTGCTTCCAACCAGAATGATGTATAGTATAACCTGGTAGTAAAGGTGAAGATAATAATGATTTTAATGGTATTTTTTCTTCTAATATATCTTGGATATACATTCTTAGTTGATTCTCATAGTCAATAAAAATACAATCTAGCATTTCTATTTTACCAGTGTTAGATAACATTAGACTATGTTTAGAAGTTCTTATATAAATACCGTCAGACAAATCAATAGTTCCTTTATTGGTGTTGTTTAGAGGGTATAGATTCGTCCAGAATCTTTATCCTCGTATAGTATTTATAATATCTAAAAAATCACAATATCCCAAGTTTATAAAGTCGGTGGCCAAGTAAACGGAGGGGAAGACCTAGCCACCGTAGAATATAGCACCGGAGGAGAAAAGTGCTATAATACTATTTATATTATCAATGAAGTATCATTATACAATCTATTAGTATCTTTATCTTCTACCCCATTATCAATATAAGTTACTGGCATAAAGTCATCAAAGTTAGTATTGATAGTGTTTCTAAAACTAAGATCCGTCATATCCTTGAAATCATCTTTTGAAGAGAACCAGGCGAATAGAACTAGACCCATTACCAAGTCGTCGTGGTGTCCATCATCTGCACAATAGGTATAACCATATCTAATAAAGTTGTTTAGTTCTGTTATGGTATTTTCATCGGTTAGAATTAACTTATCTTGCTCTATTAGTTCCTTTAGATTTATACAACCAATCTTCTTTACGTTCTTATTGGTTCTAATACCCATTACACCTTTTTCCGTAAAGATTATATTTTCATATTCACACTCGTGTAAAAGTATATGCCCAACCTCTTGTCCAACCGAATTGGTCTCTAATAATACATAAGCATTATTGAACTTTCTGGCAACTTCATAGATAACATCTGGAAACTGTAAATAACTCATTGTATTATCATAAAAAGTTGCAACCTGACGCATCGGGAACTCTGTAATATCTATCACACTAAACGCATTATAGTCCTGTCCTTTACCCTCTGAGCAATCCACGGTTAGCATATAAACATTACTTTTTTTGCTTTCTTCATCTGTCTTAGGGTATTCATATACACGAAGACCATCTTTCTGATACTCTGGTTTACCATTTACCAAATTACGTAGTTTAGTTGCAGATATCAATGTATCACAAGATCCAAGAAAAGCATTATTGTATTCTTGCTCAAACTTATCTAAGGACATCGTTTTAAGCATCTTTTCTTTCCAGGCGTCATCTCTACCAGGAACGTCCCAATAGTTAACCTTAATTGGACAGAATAAAGAATTACCTTGCTCGGCATCCGTCCACATCTGATAAAAATGATTAAGTCCATTTGGTGTAGATGATATAATAATCTTTGAATTCTTACCAGATGAGATAGTAGGGAATACGGAACTTATAAACTCTTGAGCTAAGTCATTGGAAATAAAAGAGAACTCATCAAGGAGCACACTTGAGATTGAACGCCCACGCACTGCGGAAGCACTTGTAGCACTTGCAGTAATCTTAGAACCATTTTCCAGCTCAATAGAACTCTTATTCCATTCCACGATACCGATCTGCATCCAGAAAGGTAGATTTTCATACATCAGTTTAATACGTCCAAGCAGTTCCAATGCGATTGCGTGTTTATTGGCAAGGATTGCGCATTCGTGATAATCATTGAATATAACTGCGTGTAATAGATAAATCAGACCACTGGTAGACTTACCAGTTTGTCTTGGGGATAGAACTATCGTAAATCTGTTATCGTAGTAACTCTGGACAAGTCTTTCTTGGTATGGATAAAGATTGATATTCATTAGACCCTTATCCAGGTTAATAATCTTTACATAATTATTAGCAAAGTACTTAATATCAGTTTTACACCTGATAAGTTCGTCTATTTGCTCTTGAGTAAAGTTAACCTTAACGTTCTCAGCTTTAAGTCTTGGATTGTTAAGATAATACTGTGGACCTTTGAATTCTTTCATCCTCCGTCTCCTACCGTTAGACCTTTATATCTTCGGATGTATCTTTCTTTTTATTACCAATCATTTCAAGCACTTCCTTGGTAGATCCAACAAGTAAAGTCTGATTGGTTATATTTTGTACAGAACCATTTTCTGGAGTAGGGAACTTGCTGGTAGCATCCTTACGTGTTTTATAAAGTTGTATCAACTTTTCATTGGCAGTTACTATCTCTTTCATCATTTTAGTAATCTGCTCATAGATCTTTGGTTCTTGTGTCATAGCTGCAAGTTGCATAAGTTCTTGCATATTTTGATTACCGGTATCTATCACGTTCTTTAGTTGCTTTCTTGCATAATCAAAGTCATCGTCTATATTACCAGGGGTGGATTCTGGTTCTACATCAATGATTTTCTCTTCCCGTGGTGTGATATTCATTAGAGGTTTTAGTTCTCTACCGATATCTTCGGCAATATCTAAAACTTGTCCTAACTTTTGGTTTGGTATCATATAAACTCCGTTTTCTATTCTATAATATCTGTTATTGCTTCGTCAAAAATAGAGTCAGGATCCGTAAGATCTACGATTCCTTGGTCTATTTTATATTGCTCTACGTAAGTATCTAATTCTTCAATCTTATTTTGCATAGCTGGATCGTTGTAGATATTAGCTATAACTTTCTTAATAATTTTTGCGTCTGTAATTGGTGGATATAAATGACCTAATACAGTAAACTCCAACTTCCAGGTTATCATACGTGTTGTTGCCAATTCACCATCATAAGAATCCTCGTGAGTAATAGATTTATAGATAATCTGAAGATCCCTAGTAATACCTAATTGCGGTATATCTTTTAAGGTTACTGATAGATTTGGTGTAAAGTATGGTAGAATCTGCTCTATAATCTGTAAACCATCATCTAGATTCTTACTCATTATATTCAAGGCAAAGTTAAACTTATATGGTATCGGATTAAGTTGCTTCAACATACTTGTAAGTTCTTGTGGTTGAAGTATCTTGTCAGTATTACTAATCATAGTAGTTAACTTACGGCTAGCATCATATTCCATACCAGTCATTTCAAAAGACATTCTAGGCAAAAGCATTCTAATGTTGGTCTTACCACCGATCTGTCTTCTTTGTGCTTGCTCTTGAATTGCTCTTAACCATTTATGCTTTGGTCCATAAGATAATGGAACCTTGATAGTTTGAACTTCATTACCATTAGCATCCGTTCTTACAATAGATATATTATTGAATACAGTACCAAAGGCAGATACGATTCTTCTAGTTGTAGCAAAATAAAAAGTTTGAAACATTATACTTCTCCAAATGGATTATTCTCATCAAAATCAAGAATAACATCACCTTCTTCTTGTATCGGTGTATTTTCTGCAAAGGCATCGTTTAAAGTATTGTTTAGATTCTCAAATGTTTTCTGTATATTATCAACATCTTGATTACCAGTATTAAGAGTCTCTTGGCTGTATGTAAATAACTCACACTTGAACTTATATTGACTTTGCTTACTTAAACTATAAAACGGACTTTCATCTTCAACATACTTGATTTCAAAAAGTGCTTTACCTACTGGAAAGTAGATTATATCACCTGGTCTTGGTATATAGTTCTCTGTTATCTCTTCAAACCTACGTCTTGCTACCGTCAAATCAAAAACATCTGGTATATCTAAACCAAACTTTGTTAATAAATCACTGGTACCATAACCATCTTTAGAATCTACATAAGCTTCTATTGTCCAGTACTTATTAAATGCACTCAAAACATCTTCACCGAAGATCTTATCTTCCTTTACGAGAGTTCGTGGAGCATAAATAATATCGTGACCGGTAATCTTTATTAATTCACTAGCGAGGTCATCCACCAGATTTTGCTCTGGTGTAGCACCGATTCCTTTACCACTTTGAAAAATGTTATTAACTGGCATATTCTTTTCCTATATAAATATATACTTTATACTATTATTTATACGGTTTGCTTTTGGAGATAATAAAAATGCTTAAAACTGAATTAGACTTGTTGGAATCCCTTAGGAAGATATATTTTCTTAAGAACTCCAATGTTTTAGATTATACCATACGTGAAGATGGACGCTTTGAACTGTTTGGGGATATAGATCTACGTTGTTGTGGTCTTATCAAACTACCAGATTTATCAAATGTTATTCTCAATGGTGATTTTAATTGCTCGGATAATGTGTATCTTGACTCACTAGTAGGAGCACCAAAGGTAATTAATGGGGATTTTACTTGCAATAATACCTCAATAGAATCATTATACGGTTCTCCGGTAGTAGTTAAAGGTGACTTTGACGTTTCGGATAATAATAAACTATACTCTGAAATACATAGTCCAACATTAGTCGGAAGCTATAAAAGGAATAACTGTAAATGCCTAACACCAAGGATTAATTAAGATGAAACAAGAACTATTCCGTAAACCAATTCCAAATGGATCTTCGGTAAAATACTCCGATGGATCTATTGGAGAGTGTGTTGCTAACTCTGATACCTACTCTATCTGCAGTCATTTTAATGATGAAATCAATAGAGTAGAACTAGTTTTATACCAACCAGCAGAATTTAAGTGTTTTGTTGAAGTTATAGAAGGCGATAAGGTTTATCTAAAAGAAACTAATCTTCAGATAACTCTTTACTGTGATAAAAATAGTAGAAAACCTTGTAAGGTATGCTCGGAAGAGTTACTACCTAAACTAAACATTTGATAATCAATAATAAACAACCAATAAAAAATCCTGTACTCAATTCTGCGTTCTTCGTGCAATCTATATTATGTGCAACGCAGAATTTCAAGAGTAATGAATTCCATATCCAATAGATATATCCAAACAACATCATTCCATAACCTATACAGAAAATCCAAGGATTACTAAAATACCAGGCTAGACCAGCAGTCATCGGTAGCAAATATAATCCCCGAAGTGTCATTCCAAGAAGACAATACCCATCTTTATCGGGATCTGTCATATTAGATGGCGTCACAATCCCATTGTCTTGGCTCGTGGTGTAGGCAAAATTAATTATGGTGTCAACCCACCCAATTTCTTTTGAATTAATTGATTCAGCAGATCCAAAGTGAAATCCAAAGTATTTACCCCAACCGGGAGCTGCCCAGATAAGATATCCAATAGCAGTGATTAGACCAACTTTGTAATCATTGAATAAAACACCAGAGATAATACCCATTATATAAGTTGCGACTAGTCTACCGTGAGTAATTACTGGAATAGATATTCCGTGGGATTTCAACCAGGCTTTTATGTTTATGATATTACCACCACGAATAGCATTAGCTATAGATGATAGTATTAGGAAAAGGATTGACATATTATAGTCCTTTTAATAGGGATTTCAAGAATTCCTCAACTTCAGCATTTAGACGGTCACCATTGAAGTAATAACCAAAGATCTCAGCAAACCATTCGGAAGAATTGGTTTTTGAGTATTGTGATGGAAAAGGACTGATATCCTTTTGTTGCATCTTACTAACTTGGTCTTGTACTGCTGGTATATCTTTAAGAAATCTACCTGGGTCGTTTGATGTATAACCTAGATATGTTGGTTGACTTGGATCCTTAGCTTTTGGATTTGGGATCTTAAACTTGATTGTTTTACCAAGATATTCTGTAATCTCAATAGATGGAAACTTGTTATGTTTCAGGGTCTTACCAATAAGTGGTGTAATTATATCTTTTAGTTTATCATTGGTAGTATCTTGTCTATAGAACTTTAAAAAGGTATCCATAATAAGTTGTCTTTTAGAACTTAGATTATGATAATACAATCTATGAGCATATTCGTGGGCTAGTGTTTGTAAAAAATAATTGCCGGATCCCAACTTATCCATACCAATGAGTATATAACCGTCATTTAGATCGTAAGTTGCAATCGCGCCACGTTCTGCTTTTTTATTAAATATAATTGTTGTGCCAATAAAGCCTCTATCTGCTCCTTCTGCACGAAGTTTAGAATAGAATTGCTTGAGTACATCTAATGCTTTTGGTTTATCTTTATCTTCTATGTTATAATAGACAGTTGCACCATTATAGGTGTCTACAATGGATTCTTCTTTATTGGTTGGTTTTTCAATACCAGTTATACGAAGGATTTGCTCATCTTTTACATTTAATGCAGACAACTTGATATAAGCTTGACTACGGTTTATTGTAGATATCTTACCATACTTTGCTAAAATTGGATTTGCTAGTAGTTCCCGCATTTGTCCTTCAGATCCAACACGGGTATATAATACCATAAAGTAAAGAACTGCAGCATCATCTTTATACTTTGAGTTATAATACTCTAGGAAGTTAGTATATTTATTTTGCATAGCTGGATCTTTATTGAATACGCTGCTTTCTTCTTTGTATCTAATAGTTGCATCTTTATATGCTTTATTCAAAATTGTTGTCTTTGGTTCGTAGCATATAAAACTATCTGATGATTTTAGATCTTTACCATTAGCACTAACTATTACAATTTCAGGAGCAGAAGGTTTGTAGATATCCTTTGTAATATAAGATAGCATCGGATTCTGTGAAAAATACATTGTTTCTATCCTACGAATAAATCACAAGGTAATTCATTGGTGCTACGAATTTCTTCTTCTAACTCTTTGATTTCTGCAATAGCTTCATCATAGACTTCTTTACCATTCATAGTAACCCCACCTGGGAGTTGTACACCATTAAACTTTTTCATATTATTACCCCATTGTCTTTTAATCAATGAAGTAGTATATTTTTTCAACCAGATATTATCCCACACCTTAGGCCATTGGTTCTGGTCTAACTGATAATAACCATAGAGTACTATCTGACCGTAATCAGTCTTAATTCTTGATAAATCATCTTCAATATACAACCGGTTAGTTATCCTATTGAAATGAAAGGACTTTGCTTTGTTAAACATAAAATCAATTAAAGCAAGATGTTGTTGGTTCTGGTAGATATACGCCATATTACCAGCCTTGGAATACATACCTTGATTAAGATATAAGTCCGTCATATGCATTTGGTATCTAATATCAAATAATGAACGGTCAAACCAAGCAGATGCAACATCCAAAGGTAAAACTCTTGTAATAGCAAACAAAGCATCTGGTATCTCAAGGAATCCAGCAGTTACGTCAGCATCGGTAACACTGTGAATAACCCAGCTTTCTTGAACTGCGTCAAAGTGATATTCTTTGAAGACTTGTAATGCTTCATCTATGCGATCTTCTACTTGGGTATCTGCAACATTTATCTCTATGGCAGGAGCACCAAGTTTTCTTAAACAATAATCTTTTAATTCCGTTCTTGTACTTAACATTTTAAGCCACCGTATTTAAGTGAGTAATTTCTGGTTTGACTGTTGCAATACCTTCAAAAACTCTATACACTACATTTTCTGTATTGATTGCCGCAAAGATCTCAACGTCATACAAGTATCTCTTTGCTGGTATGGCAGAACTATCTTCGGAACTTAGATGCAATTCTATCACGATTCCGTTACTATCATTGATTAAAGCAGTATCAAGTGTATAGTAAGTCTCATTATCAGTTGTTTCTCTTAAAAAGCATCTTGCCGAAAACTCGGACAAGTCTAATGTAAGAAAAGCATCCGGTAAATCAATAGATTGACGATAGGTCTCACCTTGATTGATATATAGATTTTTGTATGTTGCAGTCATTTTTAGTCCTCTTTGTTATCTATTTATAATTTTGGTTTAGGACCAAAGTCTTTTGGTGAGCTTTTCTTCTTATTGTTGTTTAGAGCATCTGCAACGTCACTATGCTTTTTATCTAATTCTTCTGGCATAGCTATTCCAAAGTGTTTTGGCATTCCAGCTTTTATGCACTCATTATTGACAGTTACCATAAACCAGTATAATTCATCTTCGTATTTTATGAATTCTTTGCCTGTTTTGTCTGTATTACCACCAAGTCTTCTTAATCTTTCAAAAGCAGCTATTACAGCTGGCACCTCAAATATGGATTCTATTGACAAGATCTTATTCCTCTATTTTGTATCCACAGAGAAGCGCAAGCTCATCCATAGACATTCTGTTCTCCATTAGACCAACTTTGACTTCAAAACTAGTGTTTATAAAGTCCAGTGTGTCCACCCGTTTATGAGTAAATTGCATTTTCTGCTTTAATTCTATAAGTTTATTGAACTTAGATTTTAAGCTTTCTATATCTTTCATTACTTTACTTTTGGTTGATAACCTGATAAATCGGATAATTGTTGTAATGATATATCATACTTCTGGCAGCCATCTTGTATATAACAAGAAAGATTGATAGACTTTTCCAATAGTTCTTCTGATGGATTCTTAACATATTCAGAATCCACTTGTATTAAACTATTGAAAGCTAATGTTAAACTAGCTATATCATCCAATCCAGCATTATCTAATTTTGTCATTTTGCTAAACCACTTTCTAAAGCATTGATTTCTGCACGCAATTTATCTCTTTGAGTATTTAGTTCCTCAACGTTATAAGGTAATTCTTTATTAACTAAGGAATACTCATAGCACTTTATAACACGAAAATCAGAATCTGCAAGTTCTTTTTTACGGCTTGCAATCTGGTTTAATGCTTCTTGACGTAAAGCAAATGCTTCTCTTTCTGCTTGTATCTTTGCTTCTTTGTCTTTTAGTTCTTTTGACTTTGTTTTCCAAGTCAACCCGCAAATATGACTACCTTCTTGCACATAGATAACTTCTTCAACAGAACCATCTGGATGCTTAATAGTATCACCTAGTTTTACTGGCTCTTGATTTACCATTTTCTCGTCAAACTTAGCTTTTGTATATTGTGTCATTATATTAAACTCTCTTTATAGTTTTTAATCTAATTGTTGAACTTGTTTGGAATCCACCATTAAATGTAATTGATGTTATATTATCTGCTGTATTGGTCCACATAGTGGCAAACGTTCCAGCATAAGCAGGAGTTCCGTCATTACCATCAACTTCAAAATAATCTATTGCACCACAACGAACTCTTCCAGTAGCAGCATAGATAGAACCATAACAACATCTATTTACCGTTGTTGCAGCAGTACCATAAGTTAAAATCATAGCAGAACCACCAGTAAATCCTTCACCAGTGAAACTATTTACACCACCTGACCATTTACCATATTGTGAAGAATATGCATAATTAGCACCGGTATCAGCATTTAGATTTAATGTAGCAGAATCTCCGTGGTGTCTTATTTCTATATCATAGATCTTATCTACGTTTCCATTTAGACCTGTAATAGTAACTGGACTTGTTGTATTCAATAAACCACTATCATAAACTGCGGTAAAACAATTAGCATTCAAAGACTTAGTTGTCATTGTGTTAAATAACTTACCAGTAGTATTCTGTGTCCGTTTCATTAGACAGATATAAGTTCCAGCACCCATATTACCAGATAGTACAATAGATGTTAGATTATCTGCTGTGTTAGTCCATTGGTTAGTAAAGTTGAAAGTCCAAGGGAATTGTGAAGCTGCAAGACCATAATTCATTCTACCAATAATAGAACGTTTTCTACCGGACTTTGCAAAGATTCTTATATCAGAGAAACCAGGTTGGTTTCCAGCATTGATATAAGTTGCATACGCAGCAGATGAACCAGTTCCGATTATAGCACCACCAGCAGAACTTGTATAGAAAGTATATGTGATCGTATAATTGTTTATAGAAGAATCGTTATTAAGATATAAAGATACCCAGTGAGCAGAGTCCGTAGTATGTGGTGCTCCAAAAATAATCAAACGATATTCTTCGTCCGTATTACCATCTAAACCACTAATGGTTACCGATGCAGCATCCCCGGTTAAAGTATTCTCATAAACGATTTGCTCTACATTATCAACAGAGCTTGAAGTAATACTATTAAAAGTTGTCATTTTATGAATTACCTCTTCTTGCCCAAAGTCTGATTTGTGTCCCACTATTCAAATAGCCGGGTACTGTATAGGTCTCAGTCATTTCCATTTCACCAATAGAAACATAAGGATTGAGACAAGCAGTCGTGATATAAAATCTATAGTATCTATATGCTGTACTATTGGTTATTGCTTGGTTGACGATGTAAGTATTTGCCGTATTAGTTGAGTTAGTAGCAGAAGCAAGGTCAGTCCAGTTGCTATCGTCATTACTTCCTTGAAATACCCAAGCACCAGGTGCATAAGGATAAGATGCATAATTACAAGTTAGAATCTTAAGATATGTAATAACCTTTGCATTACCACTACCGAAGTCATATTTCAACCAAGCAGGAAAAGATCCATTAGAAGCCCAAGAATCATTAGCATCCGCATTTGTTTTATTAAATGCTTTCCAGGCAGCACGAAGTTCTTCACTTGCAGATACAACACCACTTGGAGCAGTATTACTTGTCATTGTTGGGGTTGCTGATTGTGTAGCAGTTGTGCTTTGAGCAATTATCTTTAAGGAAGTGATATTAGTATTGTTTGGATTCCAGATATAGCCGTGTTTTCTGAAGGTAGTATTACCATTATCTATTGAAGTACAGATAGCAGAACGTTGATTATTTTGATATGGAAAAAGTCTCATAATACCAACATCACCATCAGCACCATAACATAATGGAATACCTAAGTTTGTAGTTTGATATAAATTATAGATGGTTGAACTACCAGTAACTCCCCATTGATTACCAAAATAACTTGCTGAGTTGTCCGCATTTGGTTGGACAATCATATAACTAACTGCACCACCAGCAGAAACAACTTCAAGTCTATAATGTCTATCAGTGTCTCCGTCAAGTCCACTAATCGTAAAATCAGCAACATTAGAACCTAAAGTCGTGCTATAGATAAGTTGGTCTTCACCACCATATAACTTTGTTGTTCTTAATTTATTAAAGGTTGTCATTTACTTACCTTATATGTAGATATAACTACAAGTTCCAGTAACCGTGATATTAGTAAAGTCATATATGCAACTATTAGTAGCAGCAGTATCAACATCAGGGACAATCTGCTTACCGTTTGCGTCAAAGAATTGTATCAACAATCCGTAAGGAGCACTCAATGCTTTATTATGTGTAATCGTCAATTTATTTGCAGTTAGATTAGCACTTGTGAAAGTTCCTGTCGTAGAAGTTGCAATAATCAAGTCGTCAAGTTTTTGTGCAATCTTTTGAACTGTATCATCTGAAGTTGTTAGTTTACCGTCAAAGCCACTAGCATCTACTGTGATTGAAGTAGCAGGATGGCAAGCAAGTGCATTCCTGTTGCTTAATGATTGGTGGTCTGAAGGTGAAACACCACTTATAATTGCAGATACACTTTGTCTGATTGGCATAACCGAAACAAGTTGAGCATTGCTTGGGGAGCTACCAGAAACACGTTGATAAGTCATTTTAGCAACTACAACAAATTCTTTTACTGGTAAGTTGCCCATACTGAGTGTGCTAAAGTCAGAACCAGTTGCGTCAGCTAATGTCGTAAATAGATTTTGCCCCATTACGATAAAGATTTGATTACCAGCCCCACCAGTAGCAGGATTGAGTAATGCACCCATACAAACCCAATAGTTTACCCAACGGTTATTTGCTGTTACCGCAGTCATTTGCCACGTTCCAGCATTATTTTGATTGTAGTAAATATCAGTTCCGTTATCAAGAATACCAGTCACCGAAGTATAATTGGAAACAAACTCACCATTTGCGTCAGTTCCACTTCTACGAACGATTGTATATGGACCACTCTTAGCTACAGGATTGATTGTATGATATAAATCTTCATCTGCTAAAGTGCCACCAGCAACTGCATAAGCCAAGTTTGTTGCACCAGCTGCATTAAGTGTATATCCACTAATAGCACCACCGGATACTAATACAGAACCACGGGTATTGTGCAAGTAATAGTGTGTAGCATTTGACATACCGGAATATGCTGGATGCCTTTCATCCCATAGATAACCAGCTTTTACTGTAGCATCTGCATTATATAAAACAGTTGCAACCCAGGCAGTAGATCCAAAATCAGGAATCGTATTAACTGTTGAAATAGTTAAAACACCAGAACTATTAAAATAATAAACATACATACCACTTGCATCTGGATGAGCAGCTATTGTTTGTGTGGTTAAAGTATATCTTACACCATTGACATAAGCATAAACATTACCAGCAATCGTTAGAGTTAGTTTTCTATGATTTGGATTTGTACCACCACTATAATTATTATCATAAGTGATTGTAATACCAGTAGAATTTTCAATACCATTGTATGAAGGTAAAGATAACTTTGTTCTATCAAAAGCTTGGTTTGATATTCCAGTAATCAATCCTTTTTGATTTACAGTTACTGCTGGAATTGTTATAGTATCACCATAAGTTCCAGGAGTTCCAACTAAAGAATCTGCTAAAGTTGTTGAAAAAGTACCAGTTCCGGTTCCAGTTACGGCACCAGTTAAAGTAATTGTTTGGTCACCTGTATTAGATCCAGTGATTGTAGCATTACCATTAAGAGTTAAAGTTCTATCTGTATCTCCGGTAATAATGTTTAGTATTCTATCACCAGTAAGATCTTCATTTACTCTTAAAGTTAAATAATGTGATGGATTAATATAATCTTGTAATTTGACCGTTGTAGCAATCAAAGGGGAAGGACCATTCACAAAGCTTATAACTTGATTGGTTCTCTGTCTCCAGGTGTCTATTGTATCTGTATTATTTACTATACTTATTGTCATTTCTTAATTCCTAATATGTTATACCACTTCCACCGTTATATAACTCAGATATTTCTGATGTTGTTAAAACTCTGTTAAAACAAGCAACTTCATCTGCGTATCCTTGATAAGGACCATAAGCAGGATATGTATTACCCAAATATGTTAAACTACCACTAACTGCTGAAGTATACGCTGTCAATCCTGTTCTTACCAGTACATTATTTATATATAAAGATGGTTGTCTATTTGTACAGTTAACTACAATGTGGAACCAAGTATTTGGCATAGAAGCAGAATAACTTAATAATACTGGTATATTACCAGTCCAGTGAGATACTATTTGTACACCATTACCACCTACAGATATACCCATTCCTTCATAAGAATTACCACCATTTACTGGTCCAATAACATATTTTTGGCCAGTCTGTCCAGAGGTACCAAGATTTGCTTCTGAGGCAATAGTGATATTAGATCCCGGATAAACCCACAATGAATAAGCAAAATTATTAGTTACATTTGGTTGAGTTGAAGATATTAAACTATTTGAACCATTAAAACTAGCAGCTGTTCCAATTTTACCGGCTATCCAAGATATATTAGATGCAGTACCATTATAAGAAGCATTTACACTATTATCAGCATTAGAATCCAATTTGAAGTATGATACTAATCCATCTATAGCTGGAAATGAAGAATAAACCAAAGACGTTCCTTGATAAACTCTTCTAACCGTATTAGTTCCTTGGTAAAGTCTTACAGAATTAGTACCTTGTTTTAGCATATCAAATCCTATATTACAAAGTAAAGTGTTGTACTGTCTTTCGTTCCAATAGCATTATACTGAGCCAAACTACCTACCCACATTTTATAGTTGGTAGATGCATTTTGCTCTTCAATAAGAATAGCACCACCATATCCAAGTACATTTGAATTATTAACACGTAGAGAAGTTCCAGCAGATCCTTTTGCTAATTTATTAGAAATATTGGTTCCATCACGATAAACAATGTCATAAGCAGCTGTCATTGGATCTCTAAATAAACCAGTTACTCCAGTTCCAATAGATACACCATCAATACTACCACCAGTTATTGCTACGTTATTAGCATTCTGAGTTGCCATATTACCAAGACCAAGATTAACTCTTGCATCTGAAGCATTACCAGCACCAGTTCCACCATTGGATATTGTAATAGGACTAATACCTGTTATAGATCCACCGGTTATACTTACATTATTTGAGTTCTGTTCTGCTAAAGTTCCAAGTCCTAAACCAGATCTTGCTGTTTCTGCTGTATTACCACCAGTTCCACCATTAGCAATACTTAATGCCGTATTCAAACTTAATGTTGTAAATGCACCAGAGCTTCTTGATGTTGCACCAATAGTAGTTCCATTGATAGAACCACCTGTTATTGCACAACTGGATATAGATCCACCGGTTATGGTTACTGCACTTGCGGATCCTACTGCATTAGCAAAAGCAATAGTATCATTAAGACGAAGTCTCCAAGTCTCAAAAGTATCAGTTTGTAAAGCTATGTTTATTGTCATTTCTTATCCATCTTTTTTGTGATAGCTTGCAAAAGAGCTTTGATTTCGGTCATTTCATTTTCTAAGCGGTCTAATCTATTCATATTTTGCAGTCTTCTATACTTCTGCTCTTTTGCTTGCTCTAACTTGCTTCTGTTACTATTTATAACTGCGAAGCTGTCAGTATCTCTTACTAATTCATTATCTATTTTAATCTTCATTTTAAGACCCCGTAGCAACTGCTCTGAAATCTTTAATCAATGGTACATCAGCTGTATTTGAAGTAACCATTACCAACTTAATAGCAAAGATTGAGAAACCAGGTAAACTATCTGCATAGTATTCATAATCTTTTATTGTAGTATCAGACTTTGGAGTTGTTATTGCAGCAGTCATTGCCGTCCAAGCTACATCTGAGAACTTACCACTGTTATCATCTTTTAAGATTCTATAGTAAACTTTAATATCAGCAGCGTTTGGTCTTAATGCACTAAAATAAACACGTAGAGCATTTGCTGGGCTGGTTAGGTTTACTCGTTTTGTAAAGTATCTAGCCAAGGCATTTCCTGCTACTGCTGTATCTTCATTGGTGTAATCATTATTGATGATATTACCAATACTTACTACAGAAGTTCTTTGTAAGTCAATAACTGGACTGATATTATCTAAATCAGAAGTAAATGTACCAGTTATCTCAAAGGATTTATTACCACTTAAGCTTGTTGTTTCATTGATTGAACTTGCGATAATGTATTCATCATCGTTATCAATAGTATCATTTACAATCAATGCTCTTGCTGTGGTATCTTTTACATATCCATTGGTTGTTAGTTTACCAGTGAAAGTTAAACTAGTATCATTAAATACTAGATTCTGGCATCCAATATACATAGAATCCAAAGGTTTATTTTCGGTTGCTGTTATTGCAGTTCCACCACCAACACCAGTAGCATTAGCATTCGTAGTTACTGTAATAGTATAACTATTTTGTAATACGTTAGCTATTGTATGTGAAGCATTAAGTTCCGTTGCTGGTATGTTATTAGTTGCAGTTGCACCAGCTAAGGTTACTTTATCACCATTTTGCATTCCGTGGTTGGTATGAGTTACTTCTACAATGTTAGAAGCATTAGCTGTTAGTAATGGATTGGACCCTAAGGTTACTACTGGTACAGCTTCATTTTCAAGAACCGCAGTTCCAGTTACCGAAGTATTAAATTGACAACGATATAAAGTAAACTTCAAGTCACTTAATTGGTCTTCTGTCCAGGTAGAAGCATTTGAACTTTTGAATAAGACACCAAGATAAGGTTGTTTAGAAATTATCTGGTCTGTTTGGTATTGTCTTTCACCCATAGTAGCAATCCATACATTGTACTCATTTGAAGTACTTAATAACGTGATTGCGTATTCTTGTCCTTCTTGTAAGTAGACTGGTCCTTCAAAAGTAAATGTTGTTGCTACCGTTCCATCTGTGCTTGTATTAACTGAAGCAGGTAATAAAGTTACTGTTGACATTGGCACGATAGTAGATCCAGGTGTTCCGTTTACCATATTTCTAATTTGTAAAGTAACTGGTATATTCTTACTATCCTTAGAAGCAAAGAATACATCAACTTTACTGATAAAAGCACCACCGACAGTAGTTACCATAAATGATTGAGCTAATGGATCTAAGTATTGACCATTCAAAGTTACCCTTGTTGATATTACATCTGCTTGACGTGTTTCTAATATACCAGATGCCGTATAACCAGCTTCTGCATTAGTTTCTTCAGCAGATACATCACCAATATAAGAATCTGACAATCTAAACATCTTCGTTCCGGTTCTAAATCTTACCGTATCGGTGTTTGGTATTGTAAAGGTTCCACTAATAGATCCCGAAGTATCGGTTACCATTGGTGTACTAAGTGCTTGACCCGTTGGGGTAATATATCCATCAACTGCTACACCGTCAAAGAATCCATAAACACGAGTACTTGGTTTCAATCCAGTTGCCGTGAAGCTAATAGTATTGCTTCTCATATAAGGAATTGCGGTTGAGCTTAGGATCTTATCATTGATTACTTGTCTGTTAGATACTGATATCTGAGCATAACCAGTTCTTTCCCAAGTTGCTCCAGTTCCTAATGCTTGCACAGCACTTAAAGAATTGGTTATCAACTGTTTAGAACGGCTGCTACCACTTACATCAGAACTACCAAACCAGAATTGTTTCCACTCACCCCAGATTGGATGTCCGTTGATATTAAAGATCTCATTTTTACCAGCAGCGTAATCTGCTTGTCCACCAAGATTGGTTACGTTTTCTGTTATAACAACATCAGAAGCACGTGAAGTATCTTTCCAATCATCTGAAGATGGACTAATTGTCATTGAACCTTTGTAGAATAATACGTCATACGGATTGATATTGATATAACCAGAAGCTTGGTCTTGTGTGATATAAGCTATTGGTGTATATGGTAAAGTTAAAATATCACCAGTTAACTGAACGTTTGCAGAACTAGAAGCATTATATTCTAATTTGATATTACCAGTATAGAAGTTTGGTCTTAATGTTTGTTTTTCAATATCAATAGATGCTTTATAATCTGCGTCATTATAATCTGCTACTTGTGTGGTTGTAAAGTTATCTACAACGAATCCGTTCTTAAAGCGGTTAACACCGGTACCATCATCAATAAACAACTCAGCAGTTTCTTTTTCTAATAATGATAAAGACACATAGTATTCAAGATTCTGGACACGTTTTTCAATCTTACCAATATCTCGCATAGTGTATCTTTTATTTTCAATAATAGAAGCTGCTACGTCTGTCGTTGCAAAAGTATATGGAGGTATTAAAACATCATATAAACCCATTGCAGTATCTGGAGCACTAGGAGCTGATGGTGTATCTGAAGGATTGCCTTGTATAACACCAAAATTGCCTGATAAATCAAGGTATACTTTGTCTATTCTTGGTAAGTAGTATTCATAGCTTACACTAACATCTTCACCACTTACAATAAGTTCTGATAAAACTGAGTAACCAGATCCTGTATTATTTTGTCTTGGCCTAAAGTCTAAACAATCTCTTAGATTATATGTAATACCATTAGATCCAGTATAAACTGGGATATCTGCATAATCAATTACACCAGCATAAGAATCTACCGAGAAGTAATCCCCAGCACCGTGCTCAAAGTAATCATAATCAACATCTAAAGTTCCACCAGGATTGGTTGCGCCAGATTTTAAGTATAATGCTCCAAGTTCGTATGTATTATCTCTTTGACCATTATCTAAGGTAAATCTATCGGTTACATCAATAGCACCAGACATAATAGAATTGATTTGGAATATATCGGCACGATCTAATGCTACAGATGACCCGGAAGCCAATCCAGTTTGAACTCTATTGGTAAATGTTTTGGTCTTTTCTGCTACAGAAGATTTGGTCAATGTTGCAAGAATTCTAACTGTATCAGTTCCACCACCAGATACTGTAATAGTAACTTGTTTACCAGTTGGAGAACCACCTAGTACAACAGAGTTACCAGATCCAGCTAAATCTACTACGGTTCCATCAGATTTTGTTAAACGATATCTTAATGCTGAATAACTAGAAAAGATCTCATTGGTTCCTGCTGTTAAAGTAATAACCCCACCAGTCAAGGCACCTGTATAAAATCTCATAATCTTATATGATGTATCACTTGAGCCAGATGGTTTTACAGTTTTAATAACTGAGTTTGGTAATTGTACCAAGTTTGTATTGATACTATTATCAAAAAGTAATGCTTCACCACCGGTCAAAACTGTATCGGTTAGCATATTAGGAGTGCCAGCTTTTACAATGGATTTTACATCGGTAGCAAATACATAAGACCCAGTCATTACAATATCATAAAGGAATAACTTGTAGATTGCAGAAGAACCAATAGTTCCACTTACATATTGCCAACCTTTTACTTTTGCAGTACCAACTTGGGTACCAGCTGAAGTATCAGTTCCATTATGCACAGCATTTTTCAAAAGAACTGTATCAAAAGCACTGATATTAAAAGTTCCTTTGGTTGTATTGACTAAACAATAAGTTCCATAAGTTACTGGTATAACTGAATTGGATACTGACTTGGTAGAACGTCCTTTATCGGTTGCTACGTAGGTTGTAGATATCTTCTCAATCTCATAACCTTTTACATAAGCTTTACCAGGTTCCAATCCAATAGCCAACTTTGTAGCATCTCCACCTTGAGCAACTGTATAGATACCACGATTGGTAGTATCGTTTAGATGCTCACGAATTTCAATCGGGAATGCTCTTACTGTATAATCACCAGACTCATCATAAGTTCTACGAGCTAAGGTCTTTTCTAATTCTGAGTATTGTGTTCTAACAACTAGTTCTTGTATAACACCGGTATCAATACGAAGTAATTCAATAAATCCATCACCAAGAGTTGCTGTTAAAGCATACTTAGCTAAGGTTAATTCAATTTTAAGTCTATCAGCACCAGGAGCATTGAAGTTTGAATAACCACTTGCTGGATCGTTTAATGAACTATCATCTGAAGCAGTTACTAAACTTTCGTCTAGGAATAAACCAACTTTATATGATGGTGTTGCACTGTATTTTTCAAGGATTAAAGTCTGTTTTGCAACTCTTAAAAAGTAACCTTGTGAAAAGTATATACCATCATTGATAGTTACGGCAGAACCAGTTCCAGTTGCAGCTGAAGCATAAGTCGTTGCTATTGTTGCACTTTCAATTCCGAGTGTTTCATCTACTACAACGATATTTTCGTTATTAGAAAAAACAGATGCCGTTGTCAATGTTGCTGTAATACCAGTAGCAGAAGCAGTTGCATTGTTTGAAATAGTAACTTCATTAAGACTAGTATTAACTGCTGTGATTGATGTATTAGCTGGTATGCCAGTTCCCGTAATAGTTGCACCAACAATAAATGTGCTTAGAATATCAACAGAACTTGTAATCTTATTGGATCCTGATACTGTATTAACTGCTACAGTCTTAACACTATCACCGGAAGCATATTTTATGAATAATGTATTTGGATCTGTTAAGTCAGCAGCTGACACTGCAACTACACGAGCAGAAGCACCAGAGGTCTTACCAATAATAAGTGTATCCAAAAAGTCTGCTGTATCAATATCAGAACCACTATATTGTGGTTGTAATTTCAAATACTTATAAGTAAGGTCTACACTAATCTCACCAGGAATAACCATACTTCCTTCTTTGAATATATGATTACCAAATCTTTCAATTTGTTTCTGAAGAATATCTTGTATTTGTGTTAGTTCCCGTGCTTGAACTGCTACACCTGGTTTGAAAGGTATTTTGATAAAATCTTTCGTCTCAGAGTAATCGTCAAAGTATGGATCTGTATTAAGATTAATAGTCATTGTTTATCCTTTAATTTCTAATAATCAACTACCAAGTGGATTGTTTCCGTTTGGCTTGTAGATCTAGTAATAGATGTTCTATTTTCAGAATATAAGATAGTTCCACTTAATAAATCATAATCAGCAGCCACATAAGTATCACCTGTCAAGGCAACTGCAGAATTATCTAATGGATTTGACCACAAGAATACTTGTCTAAATGTATCTATTGGCATCTCATTTCCAACAAAGGTATATCTTACCATCACAGTTGAAGCACCAAGTTCCAAAGCAGCATTCTTACCGTGTCCACCGATTGGAGATCCACTTGCATAAGTTGCAGCAGCTTCTACTGCTAGTTGTTGTGCCGTTTTTTGTGTTCCAGTAGGAACTGGTAACCAATCAGTAACCAAGAAATTGGTTGCTACAGCTGGTCCTAAATCGTACATAAACTTCCATTGATAACCATCAGCAGTGGTAATCGTTGTAGTTAAAGTTCCAGTTGGTTTTACAGTTGATGGTGCAGATCCATTATTACTAATGCATTTATAAACATTGTAATCATCGGTCAATACATAAAAGTTGCTACCGAATAAACTTGTTGTGCTATCAGTATAAGCATCGTAAGTCGTTCCAGTTGTCCAGTTAATTCTTTGAATAACCAAACAAATATCAGCACTAGTAACTTTCTTAATACCCAACGTTGCTTGTCTTAATGCTACTTCTGTTGCTACGGAATCTACCGCAGTATCAGGTGAAGCTTCATTTGACCAAGCAGTATTTTTACCAATACCAGCATATAGGATATCTGGACTAGGTGTTGTTCTTGTTACCGAACTAACAAAGTCAAATGCTGTTTTTACTTTATAATTTTCTTTAATAATTGTACTCATCTTGAGTCCTCTTTGTTATAATATCTCTTATATTTATACTATGTAATAGAAATATAATTACCTCTAATGTTCGGTTGCATACTATCCATAGTTGGAGTAGTAACTGCTGTTCCTGGTGTCAATGTTGCAATAGTAGCAATATCAGGACCATATATCTGTATAACTTCGTCTATTGTTAATTCATAAAGATAAGTTGGTCTTTCTATTTGCGTTTCAATTTCTGTAAAGTAGTTTATCTCAACTGGATATAGATTTACATTACTTGTAAAGAATATAAGATCTGTATTACCAGTAATAGATTCTAATGTTATTGGCGTATATAAAACACGAGTGTAATTTACTTCACCAAACATCTTCATACCAGCAGGATGCACTGTTGGCTTAACTGCATCTGCGAAAGTTGCAGTATCTAACTCAGATTTCAATACATAAGAGTATTCTTGCCAGTATTCGTTATCTTGTAGTTTCTTTGTAGAATCTAATTTACTATCATCGGTTAACCATTTACCGGGATATGATACTAATGCTGATGTTGTAAAGGAAAATGTGGCATTATTATTACCATAACCTATTGTATCCGTTGTATAATCATTTATATTACCGGTCAGAATAGGTGCTGGATTTTGTACAACTACACTTGATATTGCAGAAGTTCCACCTGATACGGATAAGATAGCACCAGTTCCAGTTGCAGAAGTTACCGTTGCTGTTGGAGTCTCATAGGACTTACCAGCTGATATTAGTTTTACTGTTATAATAGCACCAGCATTATCAACAACATCAACCACAGCAGTTGCACCGTTACCAGTGGATCCAGGATTGTCTATGATAGATACAATATCCCCAGTTCCATTTATAATAGTTGAGGTTATAGTAGAATTCATTGGTAAGTTTAGATAATCAATATCGGTAGAAGTTAGACCAGATACAACCTGATTAAGTAAAACTTGGTTATTATATACAGAATTCATTGGTAGATTGTTTAATGTGGTTACTATCTTGTAGTTGCCATTATAATTACTACCACCATTAAGAACCCCAATAGAACTAATCGGTGAAGATTGCAATGCAGTTACTACACCAAATCCAAGAATACTCATATTGGAATCGTTGGTAACTATATAAACCTTATCACCTTTCTTATAACCAGATCCACCATTTACCACAGTAAGACCAGATATAACTTCAAACGAACGTTCTTGTATAACTGTTCCATCAACGCTGGTTCCAGCGATTAGTCTACCTGGTAGAAATGTACCCTTCACAGAACTTAGAAAGAATTCTGCAATTTTTACACCTTCTAACTCATAGCTAACTGCATATTCAACAATACCAGTAGCTCCAGAAGTTAGACCTGTTATCTGTCTATTTACTAGGTCACCAAAGTTACCTGTGTTATTCGTGCATTTTAATGAAGTTTCAACTACCCACTTACCGTCTGATGGTCTTAATAAATCATCTTTTGGATAATAGAAGTTGACATCTTGATTATATAATACACGGAATAGAAACTTAAAGGACTTCTCAGTACCTTTGCTTCCGTATAGGGATTTGATATTTTTAATAAGTAAAGAAGAATCTGCCAGATAGTTTACTGGTAGAATATCAATATAAGTCTTTCTAAAATAGGTTAAGAATTCTGTAAGATCTGTCTCATCTATATCACGGTATTGTAATAAATTATAAGTTCTTTCACCGGCATTACCAACAGTATCTAGATATTCATAATAGTATTCTAGAAAAGTCGTGAAAAGACTGGTTGAGTCATCCTTTATAAATTCTGGTATAACCCTATCAAATACCGTCTTAAGATTGTAGAACTCAGTTTCCATTTTATTTTGCTACTACATTGGCTACGATATTATTCAACTTTAATATCTGATTGCGTCCGTTCGTGATTACTTCGTTATTTATACTGGTTAGATTAACTTCGGTAACACTTGGAAGTAAGGTACTCGTTATTGTTATATAACTGCCCGTAAATCCACTTGTAATAAAGTTAGTTAATACTACGTAACCAGTTGTATAATCAATGGTTCCAGCTGCAGAATCTAATACTTCAATAGTTCCACCAATGGATCTTACGATTTGAATAACACCAGTGCTATATGGAGCAACCCCAGTTGGTACATCTCTAAAATAATATCCAGAAACACCACTGACACTAAAAGTTGTACTTGTTAATAAACCAGGTTTTACCGGATTTGCAAAGTCTACGGTATATCTTGTTGCGACATTGGTAGTTGGTGATAGTCTGTAATCAAGACTTATTCCAGTTGTATTACCAGTAATTGAAGTATCTGCATCGTCTATAGCAGAACTTAACTTTGATAAAATAACACTTGAATTAAAGATATCCACAAAGTCAGCAAAGAAAGTTGTAATTGCAGAACTTACCAAGGTCTGTAATTGACTTACTGTCTTGATTGTTTCACTTGAGTTATAATTTACATTAGAACTTACATTGATATAAAGATATTCTGGTGCAACGTATTCTGGTTTTACAGTTACCACCGCATAAGAAGATCTAATATCTGCTAGGATCTGTGCTTTGGTTACTTCATTTAGATAATACCCAGAGTTTGGTTCTAATGATACGAATACTTTACCATATACAGGAGTTGGTAGATTATCTTCTCCACCCCAGACTACTGCATCTTTAATGATTGGATAATTCTTTTTAATAATCACTGAATAATCATCGGTAGTTAATGCCCTGTTTTGTGATTGATAGAACTTTGTTGCCATAGTTCTAATGCTTTCTATATCCTCTATATCAGCACCACCAGCAGATCCACTTAAAACTGTTATAGAAACATTGGTTGTTCCTGCTACAGTAGATAATCTCGTAAAGCTTTGAATACCATTAGCATCTGCACCAGCAGTAATTAAATACTCTATTGTTATAATAGATCCATCAGTTGGATTTCTGCCTAGAACGTCATCACCGAACTTTACTTCAAAATAACCATCAAAGGTCTCTTGTAGATAATAAACTTCCGAAGTAGATGTAATAGCATCTTTTACCACATTTGAACTATATAAGTATTCTCTATCAGTTACCGACACCGAAGTATCTTTTACCTTTACAGAAAGGAATCTTGTATCAACATCTTTGTTTGGTATAATAAATCTTTGGTTAGGATTTAGACTATCTACAACATAATTATAAGTTGCATATCCACCTTGATATACATCAATATCAGCAGTATAAACATCATTGACTGGGACTACGTTATAGGCTTCCGTTGTAATGAATAGATAATTCTTGTTATTAAGTATTGCATTAAATTGAGTATTCTTACTAATTACAGCAGGATTTGGACTACCAACTGGCACAAAGGTTACCCTTAATGTTGCTACAGACGCTGTCTTACTCGTAGGTAAGTAATTTAATTCTTTTGCTCTTGAAACGATACTTGAACGATTCTGTGCAGTATCAAGAAACATCTCACTTCCAATCATATTAGCATTTATTGCATTATAGTGGGTATTATATGCTAAGGCATCTAATAATACTGATAGACCAGCACCTTCAAAGTTATAATCAGTAAACTCTGGCTTTGACTTTAGAAAAGTCTTTAAGTTGGTCTTGATTGTATCAAAATCTAATTCGGTTACTCGTAAATCTGTCATCTTATCTTACTCTTATTAAAGAAACTGTTTGTGTTATCGTTCCTAATTCTATGCGGCCAGTAATCTGAAAGGAAACTGTTATTCTTAACTCATTACCATCTGGATCTTCGTTTATCTCAACATCTTGAAGTATTACACGTGGCTCCCAATTCTTTATAATGGTCTTAATCTCTTCAAATACCAAAGCTTTTGTAATATCGTCCAATGGCTCAAATAATGTAGCTTTTAATAACGAACCAATCTCTGGATGGAAAGCTCTTTCGTAAAAACTTGTTTGCAAAAGATTAGATACACTTTGCTTAATAGCTTCTACGTCAGTCTTGGTTCTTATGTCATTAGTTATCGGATGCTTTAGAAAGCTAACATCAATATCTTTATACTGATACGTTCCATTATTATCCGCTATTTTGTTAGATACTGCCATAATTCTCTTGCACTTCCAAAGGTTAATAGTTCTGGTTCTTTTATAAACTCAATCTTATCTACATAAAACACCAGTATAAATGTATTGAAATCTAAACATATAACAGAATCTTCTTGTGGTATAATAACTGGATCTAATGAGAATTTAGTATACCAATCATTAAGAAATCTCAAACTTTCAATTACAGTTAACTGGTCAATATGCTGTGTCTTCAATAAGTTATTTATACTATTGATTATATTTTGTTTCATATTAAAAACCTAATTTTTCCATTCTTTTTTCAATAGCTTGCGCAACTGCTTCTTTATATTCACACTCGGCATCTACTAATTCTTGACAGTGGTCTGGATCCCTATAACCATATTCTTCACGAGCTTGTTTTACTTTTGCTTTAAGTTCTTGGATATTCTTTTGTTCTTGTACTTCATTGAATATCTTTGCTAATCTTGATTTGAATTCCATTTACCTGCCCTCTTTAAAAACTATATAACATAATAAATGAGATGGTAGTATTCCACCACGGGTATTCCTAAAACTTATAACAAAATCCACCTTATCACCAACTAATCTAACTTCCACTTGCTTCTTACAATTATTCTTTGGATAGATTACCTTAACTCTATTTATATTAGACCAATCAGCATTTACCGTGGAATCTATTCTTTTTATTGATAAACCTTTATAAAAATGTACCATATAATAATTAGTTCCAATAACAGAGGATATAAACTTGCGGATTCTATATATATTTACACTATTACTAACATCAACGATCTCATCACAACCTATTGAAGTTCCTTTATATCTTGTAAATGAAGATCTAAACTTGTTGGTATCTATTCCAAAGAACTCTAATAGTTTCTTTGCATTATCAGAAAACTTGCCAGTTCTATAACTACTTACTGGTATCAATCCAATTATACTATTGTTAATTAAGGATATTCTATTACCATATTTTAGAGATAGGTTTATCCGTCTGTACTTAGTATATAATTGAATATCAGCTACTGCATTACCAACATCGGATAAATCGCATTCAGAATCTATTAGACCACTTACGATACTTTTATTTTTGATTATCAATGGTCTAAATGGTTTATAACCAGCAGAGTTGCTTATAGTGTTTATTTTATATTTGTTAATGAAATCAATCAGTTCTTTATACTTACCAGTTCTTGTTATTAGATTCCGATAAACATCATCTTCAAACTTATTACCTTGATTACCTTTTGGTTCTCCACCGAAGTCTTCTGATTTTAGTAGATATCCAAGATTATATCTATTGTTTATGGTAACCCTTGCTTTGTTTGGTATTTTATCAAAGAACTTAATTAGTCTATTTTCAAACTGTCTATGAGTACTTTTACCAACTGTTATTGTGATATCTTCATATTGTAAAGAATCTATTTTAATATACTTTTGGTCTATAGTCTTTAATGATTGTCCGTGGTAGATCTTATCCGCAAGTATGCAAATTCTATCAATACCATATTTTTTAATCTCATAAAGACTAAGTGCTGTCATTAGCTAAACCTTTTCTTAAAGACTCTACTTTGTGTATTGCCAGTATTCTTTTTTGACAACTGGGTATCCACTGCCGGTGTTATTAAGTCAGATACATCTTGTCCTTTACCTGGATCTTTACTTGTTGGTGTTGTACCATTATTTGCCCAGTCAACCGTTCCATTAGATATTGCACCAGAACCTAAACTATTAGCAACGATATTACCTGTTAGAGTAAAATCTACTATATGGCATTTTCTAATAGTTGTTTGTGCTGATTGCAGATTTATAGCTCCAGATAATATGGTTTGATAACTTACACCTTCTATCTGATGATTAGTTGCTCTTGATACATAGTCACCTTCTACCCGTAAGGTATAATTACCATTGACGATCTGAGTATAGTTACCACCAACTTTTTCTGTAATATCACCCTGGACTAGAAGATTGCAATCACCATTGACAATAACATTACGATTACCACCAACGATTACCGCATTATCTGCAAGTATTATCTCAAAACCATCACCAAAAACTTTAGTTACTTTGGATCCATCAGGACTAATCTCATAAAAGGTTCCAGATCTGTGCATCTCAAAGATACGTTCTTTACCGGGGGTATCATCATATTCTTTAATGTGACCAGATTCCGTTGTATTAACGTGGTTATATGGATACTTTGGAGCAGACTGAGTTGCTGGTTCCTCTATGGTAGAATCTGTGGCAGTCTTTGCCGTGGTTATGCGAACTTCATTTTGAAAAGCAACCTTGGTTCTATCATCACCAGTAGCTAACTCATTGATATCATTTGCTGGATTTATTAAAAAGGTTTTCATTATTCTAATTCCATTCTATTGTTTCTACCACAGAAGATCCAGTTAGTATCGGTGTTGGATCTATACTTGGTACATTATCATCTAATAATTCATTTGCTCTTAGTTCTAAATGTAAATTATTCGTTCCAGCAGTTCCTATAACTTGTCCCTTACCAACAATATCATTGACTGATACTAATATAGAACCAAGTAAACCATACCTTGCTGCCGTTCCGTTCTTATGTTTAATCACTACAAGGTTACCATAGCTTTCATAATTACCAGCAAAAGTAACCACACCGGTATCTACTGCATTTATCATAGTTCCAGTTGGTGCTTCTATATCAACACCTTTATGAAAAGATATAACTTGTTGGGATAATGGATTCTTTCTCAATCCATAATTGGTAATAATAGAACCATCTACTGGCATCTGTACTTTACCAATCATATTGTTTGCCAATCCAAGTAATGTAGTGATATTAGAATTGCTTATCTGTGTAGGGATTGATTGCTTCATAGTAGTTACTTGGTTATATGCTGTCATTACATTAGCATTTACCGTATTATACATTGCAATAAGATCCGATACCGAAGTTCCACCAACACTAATAGCTTTTAGCGCAGCGTCAATAATCGGTGTCATTGGTATAGTTGAAAACTGAGAAACACCAACAAAACTTTGATTAAATTGTATCAGCTCCGTCTTTACAGCTTCAACCTTGTTTATCTTATCTACTGTTGGTGTGAATACTGTAAATCTACCAAGAATAGACTTGGCACTATATAAATTGTCTGTAAAGTTGCCCGAACCATTTATCTTATTGATTGCTTCCCCAACTAATGCTTGTGTTGTTAGAATCTCATTGAAACCTGTTAGATTACTATTAACTCCAGAAACATTGTTAAGTGTAGTAACTAACTGAGCAAGATTAGTCTGAGTTCCACTATTAAGCATTCCATCAATTAGATTGATAGATTCTTGTATGCCAGAAGATACATAACTAGCACCGTTAAGATTCTGTAGTTCCGTTTTAGCTAAATCACTTATTCCAATTAAATCTGCTTGTAAGCTATCTAATTCATTAATATAATTTACTTCATCGTTTGAAGTTCCAATGAAATGACTGTTATCTGGTACTGGACTACCTTCCGTATAATCAGGTTCTGGCACAATCGGATAGGTGCCAGAGGGATCCGAAAAGCCTTCTGATAGATCTACTGCAGAGACACGCACTCCAGGCAAGGATCCAAGTATCATAGGTATTTGTGCTGACTCACCATCTATGAAGAATCCGAAAACACGAGTTCCTTCTATTGGACCGATTGGAGCAGATCCAACACCTGATATGCTAGCAGCTGTAATTGGTAGAATAGGGGAAGCCCAAGGCAAGTCTTCCGTGGGTAAGTCATTTTTGTTTTCTGTATGGTAACCAATAATTCTAACACGAACTCTACCCATACGTAAAGGATCGTTGCGATCTTCTACTACACCGAAGAACCAATAGAATCCATTTCTACCTAGAAATCTGTTGTCTTGCATTATAATTTAATCCCCATTAGATTCTCTACGTTATCCCTTATTACTTCAATTCGCATTAAGTAACTTGTTCTTGTTATAATATGTCTAACTGCTGTAATCAAGTATTTCCCACTATAGAACTTATTCAGATCTACTTGTTTTTGAACTCCGTTACCGTCTTGTACCATTTTAGTATCATATATTTCTATATTAACTATGTCCCCAACTGTATATAACGAGTTTGCGTTGATTGTCAAATGAATTCTGTTATTATTTAGAATCTGTCTATAAACTAACCTATTCATAACATATTGCTCTGGTAAAGTAATCTCTGACGGCATATCATCATAAAGAACTGGGCAAGTTGGTATAGCTTTAAGACAAGCATCGTTTTGATTTATAACACGATCTATCATATTTTCTGGCAGTAACTTTTGACCACCAGACATATTGTCATAGTCTGCAAAGTATTCCTGATAGTTAGATTTTATATCATTTATATCTCCGGTGTTGATATTATATGATAAAACACGATTGGAATACATACCATTTCTAAAGTTCTGCACAATGTTATAGTTCTCTGGAAAGCCTAGTTCGTGTATTAGATCCTTTTTGACACCATTATTAGAATACATTATCTCACGGTGTTTTTCTACATTATCACGAAGTCCATAAAGAAAAGTGCCTTTTGGATCTGCATAAGATAACTTTTCTATTGGTGTGAAGTTATATCCACGTTTATTCTCAAAGAAAAAGTAATTAGCAGATACTTGTTTTCCTTTGGTGTTTATGTATTCACCAATGGAACGTGAAGCTAACCAAGTAATCATTTCAAAAGGACTTTTATAAGTTCCAATAACACTATCATCAAACTTGGTTGGCTCTATTGTAATACTCTTTCTGTCATATTCTTCTTTACGACCTGTTAGTGGTAAACCTAATCCATAAGGTTCTTTGCTGGTCAATAATTCCTTTACAATATCAGATGCTTTCATATTACGATAAGACTTAGTTATCTTCAACCGCATATCTTCAAGTGCATCCTTAGTAACTAGATCCAGGGTATAGGTCTTTAAATCTTCTTTTTCTTGTATAATGTTTCTTAAACGAACGATAATAAACTCTTTTACATAACCATCAAATATATCTTTTGGTTTATAATTCATAGACTTAAACTTAATTCTGATGGTCTCAAATCCGGTAATAGGTAGCATATCAAGAAAGCATTTATCATCAGCTATCTTTATAGTTGCTGATATTGCTGGTCTAATTAGATCTTCGTAGACTTCAATTTCTGTAATTATCCTTTTAATATCATATATATCATTAGAGTTAGATACCAACTGGATATAGTCAATCTCAGCAAGATTCTTCTGTAATGCAGTACTTTCATTAGAGTTAATTCTTGTTTTTACATCACCGGACATATTAGTTAACCTTTAAGAGTTTCTCTATATCTCTTTCAAATTGTTTTAAGTATGTTGGATTGATTACTTTGATTTGTCTTTTAGTTTCATTGATAGCAGACTCATACTCTTCATTAGTTACTGCAACAATCCAATCAGCAGGTATAAAATCTGAGTTTACTACTGTTCCTGCTGGTAACTGTGGTTCCGAAGCACTTGTTGTTTCATAATGATGAACTAAAGATCCATTATAAGAACCATACTTTTTGTCTATATATCTTGTTAGTTCTACTGAAGATAAAATCCAGTCAAATTGTGGATTTATTATATTATTCAATAGGATAATAACCCAGTGATATTCTGCATTACCATAGAGTTTATAAGCAACCGTTTCTGGTTTCTCACCGTCTTGCACAACATAATAAGTAAAGTACTGTTGTGGTAACTGGTTATTACTAATCACACGTTGCAGTAAGTTTGTGCAGATTGTATTATTATATGTTATTAGATTAAACTTCTCAAAATAAGCCATTATATAACTCCTATCTAAAATCTTCTTTGGTTACGATCTTTTGTTCTGAGAACTTAAGTTCTAATGATACTTTTGCTGGCATACCTGTATAAAATCCAGTATCAAGATTCTCAAAGGTTGGTATGCAAGAAGTGCAAACTACCTCTGGTTGTATCTTTGGTAGAAAAGCAGCAGACTTACCTTGAAAGGTTATATTAAATACAGATGGATAATCTAAGGTTCCCTCGGTTTCTTTATCTCCACCTGGTGAGCTATGAAACTGGAAGAACTTAATGATTGCCATAATAGCATCTTGGTCTTCTACTGATTGTGGTATTAGGTTATACTTAAAGTCAAAGACACGCATATCCATACCTTCAAAGTATAGTGTCATAAATGTATTGGCTACAATACCAGCAGACTTAGTTAATCCAGCACCTTTTGTTCCAGTCAGACCTGTGGTAAATGATGTTGCAGTTGCTGCAGCACCACCGATTATACCGGTATCTTCACCACCAATCAATTTGTTTATTCTACCTGTATCAGCTGCATATCTTGGACTTACTGGATTTGCCATAGATTCTGGTAATGGTAATAAAACAGAGTTATAACCGATATTTCCACCACGATTTAAGGAACCAGCTGGTGCTTTGGCAATAAACAATGTTTTACCAATAATTTTATCATTACGAAGATTTGCTGGATATTGTACTGTAGCCATTTTATTTACTCATTTACTTTCTTGTTGATTTTGTCTTCAAAACTTGAGAATCCAACATACGCACCAACGATTGATGTCATACCGATAAAATACCAAGTAAGAATCTCGTCCATTGCAACCAACTTTGACTCTGGACATATTGCTAACAAAAGAACTGTCAATGGCATACTAACAAGAGCGAACCAAGCCATTCTTTTTCTTTGCGTTCTTTTATTCGGAACTTTTTCATTACCCATTTCTACTACCTCATTTTCCATTTAATCGTTCCTCTTCCTTTTTTATATAATCTTCTAATAATGAAATATACACTTCCCTCTCGTATGGTATCATATTTTCAAGCTCACTTATCGTAAAATTGTGTAGCTTTACTAAGTTAAAGTTGGTGGTGTAGTAAGCCGATAAACTTTCAGCACCAACTAATATCATAAAAAATTGGATAGACCTTCCAACTCTATCTTAATATGCTTTCCACATTTACAATCATATTCTATAACACCAAGCAATCTTGGTAGATTCTCAAAGAATTCAATAAGTTGCTTGAATTGTGATATCTCTAACTTATCTAAGAACTCAACATATTCCTCTGGAGTTGTTGTCTTAGAATCATATACCTTATCACCAGAAAAAACACATTCTATACAGTTTGCAATGAACTTGATATTATCACCTTCGTCTAGTGTTGCAAACTTTTCAGCTGTGGTAAATGTTGGGTATTGTAAAACAATTCCAACAGTATCACTAATCATTATTTTGTTATCTATTTTCTTATTATTCTGTACTTTTACCTCATTAAGGTTAAAAGCGATTGCTTTCTTTTCTTTGCAATCTTTACAAGTATTAATAAGATTTATAACTTCCCCTTTGGATTTCATTCTTGTATGTAAGAATATAAACTCAATATCCGTAATCGGTAAGTTATCAAGATCTACTTCTGTCAATATGCAATTACGTAATACTTGCTTTACAGACTCAATTCTATTCTTTGTATCAGACTCATTCTGTGCAAGTAATAGAATCTTTTCATCTTTTACCAAAAATGGTCTATACTTGATATCTTTACCACTAACTGGTAATTTCAAAGTATAGGTTGGTGTTGTTATTATATTATTTAATGTCATTATCTAGTCTCCGTTGTTAAGTATGTTTAATTTCTTGTAGGTTATAAAATGTAAAGGTTACTGGTAAAAGCACTATAGCATTATCTTGGCTCATATTGTAATCTATATCACCGATATTAAGTGGATATGCATTGATTAACTTTACCCCACCAGTTGTCTTCCCTTCTAGATCCAGTGTTAGGATCTCAATATCTTTTACATAGTCCTCTAAAAACTTTGCTGTGTTAGTAGTTCTATCAAAGGTTTCGTCCATCCAATTAACAAAATAATCACGTTCCTTTCCGGACTCACTTAGAATAAACTCCATCGTAGCATCTCCAAAAGTACGATTTGCAGCTATTTTCTTATGTAATTCACCAAAGTGCTTTAAGTCATTGGTTCCAGTTGTAATACCTGGTAACTTTACTCTTTGACAAGCCAAGGTTAGGTATCTAGTATTAGTATCAACAATGTTTATAATAAACCTATTCTGTCTGGCTCCATTGACTGCTACACCAAGGAACTCTTGCATTATGTTTTTATTTACCCATCTTAAAGATGACTGTGTTATTCTTTCAGAATTACTCATTATTTCTTCCTTATACCTCTGATACTATCCGACCATACACCAGAGTTAGAACTTCTAACAAAGCTTTCGTATGGTAGAAATATAGCTGGTTCCCATTCGTCCGAGGATATTTTAGCTATACCACTTCTTAACTGACTAAACAAGTATCTCTTTACACAAGGCTTCACTAAGTCAAACTTAGAAAATCCTTTAAGTGTTTGGTATGTTGCATTAATCTTTACTTTTGTTGGCATACTTTTATTACTTGCAAATGCCATCAAAGCATCTAATAATATAGCTCTTAACTTTGGTGGTAAGTAATGTAGATTTAATCCAAGGAATCCATCTTCATAACTACCAATAATAAAAATCAAAGGGAATCTATCCCAATAAGGTAATGTCTCGTCCCACTTAGCAAAGTAAGCAAAAGTGTACATAAAACCTATACCAGGACTTCTAGCAAGCATCTTATTGGTTGCTTGAGCATCTGACATAACTCGTTGAAAAGCAGACTTACCGAGTAAAGATACTTTCTTTCTAAACCAATCCATAGAATCCGTGGACATCTTACGAAGTCCAATAGCATCCCTTTGCTTGGTTAATTTACCTAAAAATGTCTCTGTTTGAGCCATTAAATACCTATCTCTTTTTCTGTTAGTATTCTAAATTCCCAACCGTGTTTGTCGGCAAATTCCTTTGCAGACTTCCACTTACTATTATTTATACCCCAAGTAGTTAGCTCAGTTATATATCTTTTCATCTGCCTTTTACTTTTTAGTTCTGGCTGTATAGTTTGACAAAATGGCTTTACTTCAATTAGACTTGTTCGTATATTTCCCTTAGTATCCTTATACTTAATAATAAAATCAACAAAGTATCTATGTGCTCTATTATCAACTGGACTTATGTAATCAACTATTACCTCTTCAGAAGACCATTGTAGAATACTTGGATGCTGGTCAAAATACAAAGCACAACGCAATTCCCAGGAACTGCGGAATACTATATTCTTTACATTACCAACATACTTTTCTGGATGCTTTGGAGTAAACTTACCTTGTCTATAGTGTCTTGCCACAACTACTGTCCTTATAAATAAAAGTGTATCATACCAACTATTTATATGGACAATATAAAAATGAAAATAGACATTCCTAATGACAAGATAGTACCAAAGCAAGGCATACCAGATGATTACTTTGTAAAGGCCAGTGATGACTTCTTTACACAACAAAAGACTGGTTTAGTCAATGGTATAGTTGCTCTTGTATCAAAAGTATATAAGAATAATGTTGATGTTGTAAAGAAAGTAGATCTAGACCTAGTCAAGTTATCAAAGCTTAATGATAATGACCTTGATAAACAATTACTTATTCTAGAAAAGCAGCGTGAGAAAGAGCAAAAGAAACTTAAAGACGGTATTCTATATGGTCTTGGAGAAGAAGCTGTGTCCGGTATTGCTGGAACTATAAGATCCATATTACCAGGTTTCCTTGGTGGTGGTATGATTAGTGATTGGATGACCAAAGGATACGAACGCAAGTTCTCAAAAGAAGCTAGATTAGAACGCAGAGCTAAGTTTGAAGAAGAAAAGGAATCTGTATTAGAATCCGAAGCACCTAAGAAATCAAAAGCCAAATCCTGGTGGGATAATGCTACTGCTAAGTTTGAAAAGATGACACCATCTTTTGCAGCATACCCAGAAGAAGGTGGTGCTGGTATGGAAGCAGAAGCACCGTTTGCTACATCTATGAGTGGGGATATTCTTCTTAAGTTAGATAACGTGCAAGGTATTATTGATACTAAGACCGAAAAGATAGGTGATTATCTTATTGAAATTGGATCTGTTTTATATGATATTAGATCTATTCTTACCAATAACACTAATCTTCTAAAAGGTGTTAATGAATCTGGTTTTCAAGCTATAGACTTAACAAAAGAGCAAATTGAGCAGAACGAATACCTATCAGATTCTCTTGAAGCACAAAAAGAAATGAGTGATACATCATTTAAGAATATAGTTTCTGGTGGTGCTGGACTTGCTGGTGCAGATGGATTGATTAACTTTTCAGAAGCTCAAGCAGAGAAAGCTGGTGATGGTGGATTTATATCTAAATATCTTGGTGCTAGATTTGCTGAGCATATTGCAAAACCTTTGCTTGGTCTTTTCAAAGGTGTATTTGCTAAGATTGGTCTTGCAGCTGTTTCGTTATTCAGTGGTTTAGGTTCTTTAATAGGATCCGCATTTGCTTCAATAGGAGCCGTTCTGGCAGGGGTCACCGCTCCTATATGGGGTATTATAGCGGCCATAGCAGCAGCCGTAGCTGTATTAGGTTATTTCGGTGTAAAGAAGTATAAAGAATATAGTCTATCTAAACAAAAAGAAAAGAACCCAACTTTATACAATGAAAAAATTAGCGAACGTGCAGAAAAGTCTTATGTAGATCTAAACGATAAAGAAAAAGATGAGGCATTGGCCGAGATAGATGCTACTACTGGGGAACGTAAAAAAGGATTCTTTGGTAGAGTTGGCAATGTATTCAAGAAAGATTGGCAAAGACAACTTGAAAAAGATACTAATAAAAAGATAATAGAAAATATCAAAGAAGAAAGAGCTTATGTATCTTCAGTAGTTCCAGATACGGTAAATCGTGATTATGCAGCTGATATTATGATGGAGAAAAGCTTCAATAATAAAATGAAAACCGTTAAGACAATGTCAGAACCACCTAGATTAGAAGATATGAAAGCTATTGAAAAAACATATAATTCTAATATGAGTGTAATCAATAACATATCACAATCAGATCCTAGATTATATGAGCAGCCATTTAATATCCGGGTAACCGAAGGATTCTAATAAAAAAGGGTAGACTTACTCGGAAAGCCTACCCCTCTTTTTTACTTGTCTATTATTTAATTAAACAAGTTATCATATTCATCTGGCTCAGAACCAGCATCAGAGATATTTTCAATCTCTTCTTTTGCTAATACTGGAGCAGATGCTTTAGCTTCCACTTCATCATAATCTGGAATTTCATCATCAATTTTAGCATTTAAAGCTGATTTTGGTTTACTTAAGTCATAAGCACCAATAACATCTTCAAATCTTTTGTTTAGTTGTTCGTAAGTCTTAAATTCGCTTGGAGAAATGAATTGATTTAATTTATACTCTTTTGCCCAAACATCTTTTAGTTTTTCGTCATCACCACCTAATAGAGGTGAAGGTGCGTCAAATGAAGATTTATCATAAGTCAAGAATTCTGTATCAGTTTTCTTGCAGATTTTAATCTTAAAGTTTGCACCAGCCCAAAAATCAAATGGATTTACTGGGGTATCCGTTGGGAACTCTGGTTTCATTGCGTTTTCAATCATAGCGTAGATTGCTGGTCCATAAGCAAATAAAAATACTTTACCATTATTTTCTGGTTGTTCTGGATCATCTACAATGAAGATATTTGAGATAAAGTTCTTTTTACGGAATCTACCCTTTGTCATATCTTTTTCTGCTTGATTTCCTTTATATAATTTATTGTTGTTATCACATACTGGGCATTTTAATCCAATAGTAGTTGGACAATTTTCAATAAAGTAACCATTACCTTTGATAGAATGGCTGAAGTACTTTACCCAAGGCATATCCTCACCATCTGGAGCTGGTAAGAATCTAATCGTTGCATAACCAACGCCGTCTTTATTACGTGAAAGTTTCCAGAATCTTTCATCTTTGTGTCCACCTTTATCGGCGTCCATCTTTTTTGTTAGTTCTTGTAAGCTATTTGCTTTTTTCTTTAATGCTTCAAAATCCATTTTATTTTTTCCTTTTTTGTTTTTTGTTATTGTCTACCAGTACATAGATCTAATGCTTAGACAAACATTAGAATAATCAACTAATCAGTACCTTAAATTATTTATATGTTCCATTCGTCAAGTCCTTTTAGATTGGTCTCAAACTCTTTTCCGAATTCCTCAACTTCTGGATGCTTTAGTATGTCTTTATCAACTTTTTCTAAATCATAAAATCTCATTTTCGTTTTGTCAAGTCCTACTGCAAACTTTCTATTCTTTGCCTTATCCCCATACCTATTCTTTAATTGCTTAAAGATTCTTTGACCACACTCATCTAACTTCTCGTCCCCGTACATACCAATCAATAAATCACAAGTATCTGGTAAACCTTTTGATTCAGAAACATTATCTATGTCTAATTCACCACCTTTCATTGAGGACCTATCCGATTGTGTTGCGGTTAATATCGGCACCCCTAATTCCTTAGCCATAGCACGAAGTTCTTCTGCAATACTCTTTACATAGATATATAAGTTAGCACTAACTGATTTCATTGAGCATCTACTTGATGAGCAGATATTTAGATAATCAACAATAATAACATCTGGCACAAAGTTCTGTTTCATTTTCAATTCGTTAACAGTGTTTCTGAAAGTCAGAGCACTTGGTTGTCCAGTTGGGTATTCTTTAATCTTTAGACATCCGATACCTTTTGCTTTTAAACGATTGATTTTCTTATCAAAAACATCCTTTGGTATCTCTTCAATGTTATCCATACTAATATCAAGTAAGTTAGCATCTATTCTTTCTGCAATCTTTTCTTCAGCCATTTCCATAGTTAAGTATAAAACATTTTTACCTATGGTTAACCAGTGTGAAGCACAATGGCATAATAGAATAGTCTTACCAGAGTTAGTAGCAGCAAGTACACAATTCAGAGTCTTTTTCTCAATACCACCTTTGGTAATTTTATTCAATAAATCAATATCAAAAGGTAGTTTCTCGTTCTCACGATGATAGTATTCAAATCGTTTATCTGAGTCATTGATATAATCGTGTCCGACATTACTATCAAAAGTAACCCCAAGAGCATCTGATAATAGATCCGGTAGACTATCTATAGAATCCTTATCTTTATCTTTATTTTCCAATATGGTAATGCCTTTGGTTATGGCATTAACAATAGCTCTGGTTCTACACCATTTTTCAGTTTCTTTTAGTGCCCACTCCAGATTGTCTTCTGCAATAGGCTTTAGTTCTAATAATAGTTTCAATCCAGCTTTATACTGATTATCTTTTAAGGATTTTACTTTACCCCACTCAACTTTTAGAGTATCAATACTTGGCCTATTATTAAAAGTAGTTATAAACTGCCCGATAATTTGAAATAATGCTTGATTGACTGCATCTTCAAAATAAGCAGTTTTTAGATGTGGTAATACAACTCTAGTATAAGAATCGTTGTAGACAAGACCACCGAGTATAGTCTCTTCCATTTTTATTACTCTTCCGTTACTGTTTCATCAACTTCTTCTGCTGGTACTACTTCATTTTTACCATAACAAAACTCTTTTGCGCACGCTTCATCTATACGGTCTAAAACTTCTTTTGTAAAGTACTTTGTTGGATTTTTTAATATAGCATTTTCAAATACCTTTACATCCTTGGCAACTTCATACTTATTAGATACTTTGGTAAAGATACCATACTTTTCTGCAATATCAAGTAAACCATAATATCTATCCAATCCGTGGTCATAAGATACTAAGGTTGATACAGATCTATTCTCTTTAGTTAGACGGCTTTTCTGCAATGAAGCTGTAAGAATTGCCCCAGTTACTTCATTTTCTTTATCTTTGTCTTTACGTTTAGATAATGAGATAATCTGAGAAGCAGCATAAACTAATCCAGAACCACCACCCATTTTCTTTTGAGGAAACATAGATCCAATGACATCATAAACGTGGTTAGTTACTATCATTGAGCATTTTAATCTGCCAAGTTTTAATGTAATAACACGGAATAAAGATTTAACTACTTGCGCACGAGTCATATCACGAGTTTCTTTACCTTCTAAAGTATCGTTCATTTCCTTTGATGTTGATAACTCACCAAGGGAATCTAATACAAATAAAACTGGTTGACGTTCTGACTCTTTGGTCTCTTCAAGTTCTTTTAGAATCTTCATCATCTGAGTTCTAAAGTTTTCTACTGTATCTGCTGGTAGAATAGCCATTCTAGTTGGATCCATACCACGTTCTTTAATCATCTCAGAAGTAATAGCACTTTCACTATCAAAGTAGATTACTTGTCCGTCTTTGTTAGCATCTTGAAAAGCTTTTGCAATTCCTAATGCTACGAAAGTTTTACCAGTAGAACTTTCACCTGCTAAAGCAACTACTTTATTGCCAGCAATACCTTTATAGATAGATCCTGATAATAAAGCATTGAGTGCATAACTGCCAGTATCTACATAAGATACCACATCAGCATCCAATCCTTCTTCTACAATAGCTGCATATTCATTATTAGCAGCTTCAGTTAGTTTTTTCAAAAATGATACCATATTAGTTTCTCCGAGTTTGTGTTAAAGTAAAGTATAAACCTCTAATTGCTCCAAAATAAGATACAAACCATAAAGTAAGAGCGAATACTGGTAGATCTCCACTTATAAAGACTAAAAATAAGTTTATTGAAATTAGTACTATATTAAATACCATTTCGTTAAAATAAGTCATTTTTTCTTCCTTCCGTTATAAAATTAACAAACACACTAGCAAAAGCACAAATCCCGAATAGAACCAGTGCTGTTTTATTAGCATTAGCATAACTTAGAATCATTACTTCTGCAAAGATTCCTAAGTAAAAAACAATGTGTAATAACACGAATTTGAAATAAGTCAACTACTTTCTCCCATCTATTATAACTGATTGTAATCCTGTGTTTATATTCTCACGGGGGTATCCCATCGGATTATTGACAAATGGAATTCCGTTCTTAAGTTCCAATGTTGGTGTGTGAGTATGTCCAAAGATCCAACCAACTAAGTTTAGTTCGCTTGCTAATTCACCAAGTTTTGGATTATAATAAAACTGGGTAACGTCAGTATATTCACCTTTATATAAAGCTTGTTCCTTAAATGGAGCAGTGTGAGTTACCAGAATACATTTTTCATTGGACTTCTTTATCTCACGTTCTAGATAGTTATAATCTTTATCCATAAGATCTTCTGGCATTGCACCATCACTAAATCCGATACATCTGCTATCATTAAATCTAGTATACCAAGAAGGATTGTTATCTACTGAATACCACCCATTACAACCAATAAATCTATATCCGTCAATAACATAGGACTTATTTCTGGTTAGAAACTTAATTGTCTTATGTTCATCAAAGAAAGATTTGTATATTTCATCTATATAATCTGGTGTACTCTTTTCTGCATTATAATAATCGTGATTGCCAGCTACGAAAAGTATATGCTCATAGTCATAATTTCTACAAATATCAGTTAAAGTTGTTATGGTAGTTTCTGGACCGTGTGCGATATCACCGGCAATAACCAAAATATGAGAATTGGTCTTACCTAGGTCCAGCATTCTATCATTTATATCATAGAAAGTACTATGAATATCTGATATGAAATCTACACAAAGCATATTAAACTCCTAAAAGAAAGCATCTAAACTGTTTGATTTTTCAATCTGCCAATTCATAGCATCTAATATGCCTTTAATTGGTGATAGAAAAGTCTTCTCAAATTGTAAGTTATAATCAATATACTGGTCTAACTCAAACTCATTAGGTAAAGTTCCAATAAAGGATATCACATTTTGCCCTATATGGTTAGGTTCTTTCAGATACAAAAACTTAATCTTGTCTTTGCTACCTATTGGTTTAATCTTCTTTAGTCCAAGTTTCTTAAGCAACTGATTATGTAATATAGCACCTCTATTATGTATTGGAGTTCCTTTCTTAAAACCTTGATTGCTGTTATCAACGAACTTATCCATTTCAGATACACCTCTTGGAAAAGCGACAACATCAGCTGGTTGTTTTGAGAACTCCTCTTTAAACTTATCTATAAACTGTATAACAGTATCATTGTCGGTTGTCAAGATTAATTTAATAGCTTCCTTAATTTTTGTTCTACAGATAGCTGGTGTGGATGACTTAACAGCTTCAATTCCCATCATTTTTATATTTGGTTCATTAAATCTAACACCTTCATTATCCCATACAGAGATAATATAATGCTTCTTTGCTAACCAGATAGCTTTTTCCCCAATAGCTTCACGTTTCATTTTCATTCTAAGAGTATAAGAATTCGTATATTCAAACATCCGTTGATAAGTTCTTTGGAATAATGGTTCTAACTCATCAGCAGCAAACTTATCTAAATAGTTTACTTTTTCGACAATACTTAATTTGGGGTCAACGAATTTTTCTAATTCTAGATAAACAGAGTCAGTATCAATACCTACCACATAGTCGTGATTTGTATTAAGCTTTTGATTTAGCATCTTATTCGTTTCTTTTTCAGTGGTTTTAATAACCATTTGCCCACTACTTGTAATAGCTACAGCATTCTTGATATTATAATAAGCAAAGCCTTGATTACCGATTGCACCATAAGCAGAGTTTAGACAAATCTTCAAGCACATCTGTCTATTGTTTAGAGCAGATATCTTCTTAACTAGACTTTCTTTTTCATTTAATAGTTCTTTAGTTTCACCGTGTGATAGTTGTTCTTTTACTACTTCTAATTTCTTCTTGCACTCAATCATTTCCTTTTTAGCAATCTTACGGCCATCAAATAGTTCTTTAAAGATAGTTGGCAAAATACCGTACTTATCTTTTCTATATAAAGCACCATTGGCAGTCATTGAATAATCATACTTTTTAAGTAAAGATAAGTCAATCTCTTCGTGGACAAGTTTATCAATAGTTACTTTAGAAGTTAATGCTTCTAGTTCTACAGGCACACTAGTTATCAAAGTTTCTGGACTAATGTTCCATTGCATAACAATAGAAGGATATAAAGATTCTAAATCACAAGAAACCACCCAGTTATATAAACCAGGAGTTGTTTCTTTTACATAAGCACCAATATACTGCTCAGACTTATCTTCTTTCTTATCTTTTGGATTGATTACAATATTCTTTTCTAATAAATGATTGTAGAGTAAAATTTCCCAATAACGAACTGGTCCATAGCAGACTGTCGTATTTGGTGCTTTGGCAATATACATCATATCTAAGTGCAGATCTATCAACTTCATTTTTTCATCAATTAAATCAACGAGGTTAACATCTTGTATATTATAATCAATGAATTTCTGATAATCACTTTCATACAAATCATCCAATGATCCAGTATATGCGATCTTACCTTGCCCCAATTCATAATTTGCAATCGAGTTTAATGAATATGATTCCTTATTTCCTGATGTATATTTCTTATATAGATCTAAATAATCCATAGAAGATATACCAACTATTTCTTGTAAATCATACGGGTCACTAGCAACATAGATTGTCTTCTTAGTAATCTGCCCCCAGACACTCAATTTATTCGCTTGTTCTGGTCCAAGTACTTTTGTTATCCTATTGATAATATATGGAATATCAAAGAATCTTATATTCCAACCTGTAATAATATCTGGATAATCATAAGTCCAGAGTTTTAGAAAGTTCTCTAATAAGTGTTTTTCATTTTGGCATTTAACATACTTAACATTTGGATTGGTGTTATTATAGTCTTTACAACCGAATACGAAAAACTTACCTTTATTAGAATCTTTTACTGTTATAGCAGTAATTGCATTATTTGCTAAGGCTGGTTCCGGAAAACCACCGTTGATATCTGTTTCAATATCTATGTTGAAGACTTTTAGATGTTGTCTGTCAAAAGTAATATGTCCTTTATAAGCTTCACTAATATACTGTTCTTCAAAGTTGGTTGTGCCATAGATTTTTGCATTGGTACCTTTATATTGCTCTATATAGTTTCTAGCATCCCACAGATTATTGAAATCCATTCTTTGGACTGGTTCGTCATATAAAGTCTTGTATAAATTGCTTGTTGTTTTGTTTGATTTTACAAATAGATATGGTTTATAATTCTTAATAATTCTTGAAAATCTTTTACCATTTTCTACACCTCTTAAATAGACATTATTACCTTTTACGAAGCAATTTATATAAAAGTTCATTATAGTATCCCCGTTATGGTAGACTGCATTTCTACAGTCTACCGATTATAATTTTATTCAGTGATAATCTTTTGTTCTGGAACGATTAGACCAGCTTGCTGACGTCTAATAGTTTCAATAGCTTCGTTATATGCTTTTTCTAAATGGATGTCAACTTCTAACTCAAGTACGATATTAGAACTTAGAACTTCTATTGATGTATCATACTTTGCATAAGGTAAGAATCTAGCAAATGCCATACCAGTTTGAGTATTTACTAAACTGATTGGATTTACTAAAGTTGATTTATGGTCATTATGTTCTACTTCACAGAAGATTTCATCTGCACTTGCTAACTTTACTAATTTTACTGTCATTTGTTTTTCCTTTAATAACTTGCTAAAATATCATCTTCATTGACGATATAATACTTAATACTATCTTCTGTTAAAGCAATCAATGTTTTACGTTCTAATATAACATTTTCACCAACAAAAATAGTCTTACACTCTGGACCAATAGATTCTACTGTTCCTTTAATAACACGTTCTGACATCTGGTCTTTCGGGCTATCAAGTATAATACCTCCTTCGGTCTTAAACTCTTCACCTTGTATAGCAGATTTTACTAAAACTTTATTCTTATGCGGTCTAATCATTATAATTCTAGTCCTCCATCTTCATTCTTTAATAACTTTACAATAACAGTAAGTATAATAGTCATAAAACTCAATACAGTAAGCACAATAGCTGGCGATAATACCCACCACCAAGACCAAGTAATCGTATTAGTCAATTTAAGCACTACAAAAATAGCTGTTAATAAAGTCCAAGCATTCATTCTCACTTATTCCCCCTATTAGTAGTTTGTTGTTTTCACATATTCAAGTTTGGCATCTTCAACCATCTTTTTCTTAGATTCTTCTGTGATATCCATATCTTTAATGGATTTCAGTTTAATGCACAAAGCATTGAAAGTTGGGGATAACTTAAATGGTTTTTCTTTTTTAGTCATTTTCTTCTCCTTCTTTATGATATACAATACCATTTTCTAAAAGTATAGACTCATAAGCGGAAATGGTATTAACTAAACGCTCATAGTCTTCTATTGAAATAGTTATACTAGGTTCTTTCAATACTCTAGCATTATTATTTATTGCCAGTGTTTCAAGATAGTCTAGATACTTAATATCATTAGCAAGATCCAGCAATTCATTAAGACCTTTATACTTAACTACAACTTCTTTTGGATCCATCATTTTTTATTCTTTTCACTCATAATGATATTATCAATAGCATTAGTAATAGCACAATGCAAATATATTTTAAGTGCTGATACACTTAAACCAATATATCTACGTGCTTCGTCTATATCTAATTCATCTAGTTTTATATTATGCTTATGTTCTAAAATGTCAAGTACTTCTTTCTCAAATAGTGTATAATTTATATCTAATGTCATATTAGAAACATCAGTTGTTAAATTACAGTATATAAAGTCATTAAGACAGTGTTTTTCAATGGATTTATAATGTTCGTCAAGTATATTTACTCTAACAAACTTATTCAACATATTGATACCAAAGGACTTTTCAAGGTCAAAGATAATCTTCTGAGGATATTCAAATGCTAACTTAATGATATTACCAGGAATTGCTGGATTGTCTTGAGTTAGAACCATACACGGTACATCTCGTTTTAATTCTTTCTCTATAACAAAGTCCGGGCAGAACTTGGATCTAATCTGGATTTTGTGGTTTGGATAACATTGTAGATACTTTTTGACTTTATCTACAAAAACTTCATCTATAAACATATTTTCCCCTTTCGTAATAAAACATATTTACTATATAAGGCATTAAGTCCGAAAAGTCAATTACTATTATTAGAAATCTTTCTTCAAATTATCAAAAAATTGTTTTACAATAAGTTTGCATTGGTCATCTCTAACTTCAAGAAAGTTATAATACTTTTCAACTTTTCTTTTAAGTTCCAGTTCCCACAATGGATCTTCTGCAAGTTTAGGTAGAAAATGGAATACTTTATCCAGCATAATGACAGTTTCTAAACTAATATCCCCGGCAATTACGTCTTTGATAAACTCACTACTTAGAATATAGTTCTTAAAACCTGTGATATTACCGACTTTATTTAGAAACTTTAGATTCTCTCTAAAATGACCATATAGATCCGACCACTTTTTCTTTAAGTCTATGAATAACTTATGGTCATAGTTTGAAATAAAGAACTTTTCATTTTCAAGAAAGTTAGCAATAAAGCCAATTTTAATATCTTCTACTGTAGTATGTAGTTTCATTACTCTAAAGAAAAAGTACTTCTGCTTATTGGAATTAATAAAAGCTACTTTATCTTGAATACTCTTTACTCTACCTTGATACTTAAAGTAATCATAACTAGAAGAAAAATGCATACGCAAAGGAAAGTATATAGCATATACATCATAAGCATTTACATCATCCATAATAAACTCACTTTCTATATAATATATCTGGTCCTATTTTTGGAAAGCAATCTAAAGCACTTTCTGGATTGCAGTTATAAACTTTAATGCCTGCTTTTTCTAATGGTTCTACTGTGGTTCTAAACTTTCTTAACCAGCGTTCTATCTGCACATCCATTGCCGATTTTTCACAAGGTGCTTCATTATGCCACTCGGATTCGTTATTCTTACCGGTACTCATATCATATCCAAGTAAGTAAATCTCTTTTGCACCTAATCTAGCAGCGACATTAATTGCTTGGTGACCGGAGTTATTACCACAGATATAATCTTCGTGTGCTGGATCCATATCTATTCCTTCGTCACGAGTTAAGTTCATATAGTACTTTACCCCAGCTTTATCCCAATATCCATAAGCAATATGCATATCTTCCCAGTCTAAATGACCAGTAGAACTAAGTGTAGTATTTTCTAATTTTACAAGATCTCTTGCTGCCATAATGTAAAACGGAAGATCTGAGAAGTGTATATGGTCACAGTGCATTAGTTTATATGCAAAGTTCAATCCCATTATAAAATACTTATCAGTATCTATTTTACTAACATCAATTTCTTTTAATGACGGACCACCACCAATTATAATAACTGGTTTGGTTATTTGTGGAAGATTTATCATACATCAAACCTAAATGTTGTTGGTTTCTTTAATAGTCTTAAATCAATAGCTTCAGATTCTAGTTTACTCTTAATACCATCTGATAAGTTATCTTTAAGTACTTCAAGATCCATATTGTTTTCTTGAGCATAGATTAGTACAGCTTCTATATAAGTTGTGTGTTTTTTATTGATAATTTCCATAATATCGTCTGTGGACTTATCTATTACCTGTCTGGTAATAAAATCAGCATCGTTTATATCAAGCATTATCTTCACTCTCCAACTGTGTTGAAACTTGTTCTATTGTTTTAAGAACTGTATCTATACTTACATTTTTATTTATAAATGTAATTCCACAAGCTTCACTGTGTCCACCACTGGATTGAATAATATCTGGATACGTTGCCTTTAAGTATTCAATACGTTTACCCAAGTTTACTTTTTCTTGTCTGCTTCTAATAGAGATGCTATAATACTCACCAGTTGGCCTATTTACAAAATAATAATATCTATAACCTTGCTTATAATACGGCACATAATTCATAATAGGTATTTCTACGTTATCAGATATTGAAATAAGTCCAGTTTTACCTACATCTGCGTATTCTGTTTGTTTTTCAATACAATGCTTAACTTTGATGCTGTAATCAATGATATAATCTTGTTCGTCAACATTAAAACCATTAAATCCATTTGAGAATCTTTTCATAAAGTCTCTTGAGTGATACTTCCAGAATAATGTGTTTAGTCCGTCAGCGTTTTCCCAATCTTCACTATCATCTTTTTTCCATAGGTCAAAGATATTGGTATACTTAACTAGAGACTCATATTTTATAAGACTTGGAAAAGTATCTATATGGTCATCATAGAAAATCTTAGCACCACATTTATCTTTATTCCAGCTCATAAAGAACTTTTGTGTCTTTGCGGTTAAGTATTTTTTATAGAAATCTTCTGAATTCTGATGATGGTCATATAAGTAAATCTTATCAAACACTTTAAAGATCTTAATAAGCTGGTCTTTACTAAGGCAAAGATCTGTAATTACGATCTCGGTCTCTTTTGTTTTTAGTGTACAAAATTGTTCTATAACACCATCTAGTTTGACAAGACCCATAGCTTTTGACATATCAAATCTACCGTAAACTTCAGTAGCTAGCATTTGACACACGATACCGTCTAGGTCATAGTGTGTTAGTAAATACTTTTGCATAATATAACTTTCTATATAAGTGTTTCTAAGTCCCTATACTCAAAACAAGTTAAGGCACTGTCTCGGTTGCAGTTATAAACTTGTATTCCTAGATTGTCAATATCTTTTTTCGTATTTATCCAATTTGGTATCATTACCTGTGAATAACGAACTGGATTAGTAAAACGTTTATGCTCATCGTGCCAGTTATTATGACCATTGGTTGGTTTCATATCAAAACCAACTAAAGCAATCTTCTTATATCCCATTTTTATAAGTACATTAAGTGCTTGAAGACCAGCATTATCTCCACCAACTCTATTTGTTTCCATATAAAGACCATAAGCACCAGCTTTATGTTGATATTCAATACCACCAGAATTCCTCCACATTTCAACATTATAAGGAACTCCGATATTACCGTTATAAGGTGCAGAGCAAGTCCAGTAATTTTCTAAAACGTGGTCTTTAAACTTTGGATTTTCATAATGCCAAGTCCACCAGACAAAGTCCGAGAAGTGGCTAAGCACCGTCTTCTTGAATAGTTTATAAGCATTATTGGTTGTGGCAATATCCTTATCCATTAATAAGTTAAGATTAACTGTTGATAAACTTGGACCACCACCAATTAAATATACTATGTCCTCCATTATTCCCCCGTTATCTATCAATTTGTTCTATAGATTCTATCTTATTATTCTTAAGAATTGCATTATAATACTTTTCAGAAGAAAGATCTTTAAATCTTAGAAAACTAATCATATTGGAAAGTTCTTCTAAATCATAATTACGTCCAACCCCAGTCATTATATCTTCTAAAGTGCCTTGGTCAAATGCAAGATGAGAAGAAACAAAGGTATCATTTTTTAAGTAGTCTTTAAGTAAGTCATAATAAAAATTGACAGTTTCTTCATAATGCACTCTAAAGCCTTCTTTTACCACGAATTTCATTGTATCACCTTTATCGTGCTATAGCTTGTGCCAAGTGTTTTAGATATGGTGTTATTTTTTGATTTTGAAAATCAAGCTTAACTAGCATATCTTTAATACGGCCTTGCTCTGCACTTGAAGTTGCTTTCATAGCTTCTATAACAGTTTCAATAGTCATAAAATTGGTTCCTGATTTACCTTCAACTGTGAAAGATTCATCTGTATTAATACCTTTTTCATCAATAAATGTATCTAACCATTTATTAAAATTACTATCTTCATTTATTAATTTTACTTTATACATTTTATACTCCTAAAATAATTCTAGTTTATTGCTTGAGAATAGTATACTTTCAGATCTTCTACGATTTGTCAAGCCTTTTAATTCTTTACCAGCAGCTTTATTCCATTTAAGAAACTCTGTAGATGCTTGTGTAAAGTTATTCTTGTTAATACACTTTAATAATGTACTCTTTGAAAAATTGGTTATTCCGAGGTTATAAACAAAAGAATAGATAGCATCCCACTGGTTTTGTGATAAACTAGTTTTTATACAGCTAACTAATTGTTTTTCAATCATATTAACTTCTTCCATTAGATAACCAGATGCTTTCTGCTCTGTAATTACCATACCGGTTGGAATAGGTTTACCACCGATACGAGTAGTTCCATAACCAATAGTTGGTACTCTTGCTGGACAAAGATAAGTAGAAGGATAGAATCCCTCATAGTGTTTTATTAGTTTTAGACCAATATCTGATATTTTCATCTTTTACCTCTATGCCCGTATTTATAATATATATTATCGTTTAGATTGTCAAGCTTAATCTATAATTTAATATATATTATCACTGAAACCAAGGGGCTTTCGTCTTAACTATTTGATTTTATTAAAGAAGAATATTTATTTTCGAAAGTACCCCGAAAAAGCACTTCAACTTGTATAAATACGCTCAAGTATGATTAAAAATAATTGTAAAAAAGACTTGACTTATGATTAAATAGTGATTATATGATATGTATAAATATAAGTATTAAGTTTTAAGACATACCGGAACCACGAATAAAAAGTCCTTTTCCGGAAAGGCATCCGCAGCAGTAGGAGCAATATGTAGGCACTGCGTACCGTCTAAGGCGGCGAACGCATAAATAGCTGTCCATAAAGGCCTGGTCGTTGCGGGATACTATAGATTGGTGCGAAAGTACTATTTTTGGGAGTCAGCCCCCAGAAGCATTGGACAAACGGTCCAAGTTCTATAGCGCATAGCAAGAATTGAAGAGTTGAAGTCTATGTGAAATCAAAAGTATCTCCATTAGTAGGACTGGTCTTACTGTGGATCTAGACTTATGTACATTGGATTCAACATAGGTTTAGTGAAGCGGTAAATGTCAATGGTATTATTCAATAATGTGTCGTAGTTATGTAAAAGTATTTATCCAAAAGTACTTTACAAAGTCAAAGGGCATTATACCAAGGGGATGGAGATTCCAAAAAAAGATTGTGGCATCTGCAAGGATAGCAACCACATAGGTTATAAGAATACTCATAATTCTTAAATTTCTTATAACTGACCGAGACTGTTTAGCATATCAAAGGATAAAATATGCTAACTATTTGTATATCAGATAACGGCACAGAGTTTCACCGTTAAAACAACGAACCTGATAATTTAAGAATAACCGCAACAAAATCAAACAAAAATCATCAATTTTTAAAAAAAAGAATAAAAAATCAAATTCTGGGTATTACCAGAATACTATTTGGACTATTAGACGATCAAAGAATTGATCAATGAAGAGAACGAAAAGAGAGAGTGCGAAGCGAAAGAGTGAGAAACTGAATCGATCAATAAATGATATATAATATATTCAATAAAATGGCGAAAGCCAAATAGATAATAAATAATATAAACTATATTTGAACAACCATATACAATTTAAAGATTGGCGAAAGCCAAAGACTTAAATATACAATATAATAAATTAAAATACAATTTAATGAATCAAAATTAATTTGTATTGATAATTTAGATAAAAATCAAAAGGCCTGAAATCTATCCTTTTTTTCTCCAAAAAAGTATTCAAAATCGAAAATTCAAATCGACTTATCTTCAATAGAATCTTCAAATGAATATATTTATCTTCAATGATTCTATTCAACAGTTTTTCTTTCAATATAGAACTTATCAGTAAGAGCAAAAGTAGAAGTAAATATGATCGGTTCTTCAGGAGAAAGAGTCGACGATAGTTTCAATTCAGATAAAGAAGTTGGAAATAGATTAGTAAATGTTATTACAAAGTTAGGATTCTTAGCATTAGTTTCAATAATAAGTTGAGCATCAGATCTCATCTGCAATTTATTATTACTTGATACACAGTTTTCCATCCATAGTTTTATACTTTCATAAGTCTTCAAGTCTTCATCTGCAATAAAAGTAACTGTCAAGTCCGCTAAGTCAAAGTTATCTCCTGGAGCTTTCATTCCAAATGCTCCAAAGTTCTGTATATCAATTCCAGTTACCTTCAAGGCTGGTAGAGAGATAGACTGTATCATAAACTTTACTTCAGGAATATGATTAATATGCAGTCTAAATCCATTTGGACTCAAGTAATTCTTATTCATTAAATAACCTCATCTTTTTTCAAAATAACTATTGACTTTTAGTCTAATCATATTTATAAGTTTATTCAGAGGTAGAAAATGGCTTTAGAATCAATGAAATTAGAAGATATTCAGAGTTTAGCAGAGAAAGAACTTAGAATATCAGAAGACCTAGGATTGGAGTCCAAGAAAAACACGGATCTCTTTCTTAAGTTTCTAAAAATACACAGTACAGAGAAACTAGTTTTGCTTAAAATGCAAAATAGTTATAACAAATTGCTTTTACAGAGAAGACAATACTATCTTGGTCAAGGTTCGGTAGAAGATTACAGAAAAGAACCACAGGATATCAAAGTCTTAAGACAAGATGCAGATCTTTATCTTAATGCAGATAGTCTGGTATCCAAGGAACAGTTGGCTCTTGGTTTACAGAAAGAAAAAGTAGAATGTACAGAAGCTATTCTTAAGCATATACAGAACAGAGGTTTTCAGATCTCCAAGATGATTGAATGGCAAAAGTTTACTAATGGAGTTAACTAATGCTTCGCATAACCGATTTAATTTGCTCCCCGGCGGGTTTTGATGATAACAGTAACTAAAATAGATGAAGTCTGGGCAAAGTTAGCCATAGAAGAACGTTGTGTAATAATGGAAGTATCAGATTACTTTTCATTTTTTACACCAACAGCTAGATGGTCACCTTTATTCAAGAACAAAATCTGGGACGGTAAGATCCGTCTTTTCAATGCTCAGACAGGTAAACTATACACCGGTCTAATACATCATTTATATGCTTTTGCCAAAGAACACGATTATCCAATTACTTTCAAAGGCTTTTCTAAACCAGATCCAATCAGTACCGATGACTTCATAAAGAATCTACAACTACAGAAAACTCCATACGATTTTCAATTAGATGCCCTTAATCACGTTGCTAATAAACATCGTGCAGTTTTGGTATCCCCAACCGGCACCGGTAAGTCATTGATTATATATCTTATAGTTAAGTTATTCAAACTAAAGACACTTATTATAGTTCCTTCCGTGCAATTAGTATCACAAATGACCAAGGACTTTATAGACTACGATCCTTCCATTGGTAAAGATATACATCAAATCTACTCCGGACAAGAGAAAGAAACAGATAAATCTATTACAATTAGTACTTATCAATCCTTACTTAGATTACCCAAAGAATACTTTCAAGACTTCCAGGCTGTAGTTTGTGATGAAGCACACGGAGCAGATGCCAAGTCCATCAAGAAAATACTTGAGAATCTTGAAGGTGCATATATTCGTGTTGGAACTACTGGTACTTTAAAAGATATAGAAAAAGGTAATGTACACCAGTTGGTATTAGAAGGACTAATGGGACCGATTAAAGTAGTTACCAAGACCAGAGATGCTATTGACAATAACATACTTTCTAAATTAAATATCAATATCTTATTGTTAGAATATCCTGCTAAGGATCGTAAGTTAGTCCAAGATATGGATTATCAAGAAGAGATGACCTATATTTTACAACATCAACAAAGAAACAAGTTTATTAAAAATCTAGCTTTACAATTACAAGGAAATACTTTATTACTGTTTACTAGAATAGAACACGGTAAGATAATTTATGACTTATTAAAAGAACATACAGATCGCAAAGTGTTTTATATAGACGGGGGAATAGACGTGGATCCAAGAGAAGAGATTCGTGCTTATATGGAAAAGAATAAAGATGTTATATTGGTTGCTTCTTATGGTACTTTCTCGCAAGGTATCAATATCAAGAATCTACACAATGTTATCTTTGCCTCTTTTTATAAAAGCCGTGTTAAAGTATTACAAAGCATCGGACGTGTTTTAAGAAAGTATCAAGACAAGGTAGCAACTTTATATGATATCGCAGACGACTTAGGAACACCGAAACGAAAGAACTTTTCTTTGAAACACCTTATAGAACGTATTAAAATGTATGCAGAAGAGAAACATAATTATAACATAAAGAAGATTAGAGTGCCAGATAATGAATAAACCACCAAAAGATACAAGTAGAAATTACCTTGATAAAGAAAAAGTCTACCAACAGTTTGTTATTTACCATAAAAAGATGCTTGAAGCTAAAGAAAAAAATGAAGAACTACCAAGAGTACCAGAGTCTATTGGTAAGGCTATTCTTCTAATTTGCACCAATCTAGGTAAACTATGGAAGTTTCGTGGATATACTTATAACGAAGATATGATTGGTTATGCCATAGAACAATGTATCAGATATGTAAATAACTTTGACCCGAACAAATCTAAAGAACCATTTAGTTACTTTACTCAGATTGCCATCTATGCCTTTATTCGGTATATTCAAAAAGAAAAGAAGCAAAGATATATCCAAGTTGAGTGTATGAAGGATAACGAATTCTTATCCGGTCTAGTAACCATATCAGACCACGATGACTATAAAAAGATAAACCTTGATTGTGTTGAGTTTATCAAGAATTATATTGAGACTAATGATAAAAAAGAGGTATCCAATGAAGATAGCAGTTCTAACTGATACTCACTTTGGTGTTAAAAATGACGACCAGGGTATGCTAGATTATTTTGATAAGTTCTATACGGTCTTCTTTGATTACTTAGAAAAGAATAATATCAAGCAAGTAATACACTGCGGGGACTTTTTTGATAAACGTAAGAATATAAACTTTCTAACATTAAATAAAACAAAGACCATATTCCTTGATAAGTTAGAAAAGCACGGAATTACTATGGATATCATTGAGGGTAACCACGATATCTATTTTAAGAATACCAATGTGGTATCAAGCCTAAAAGAAATCTTGGATCTATATAAGAACATTAATGTAATAGATAAACCTATCACAAAAGAGTTTGATGACCTACCAGTAGACTTTATTCCTTGGATTATAAACGAACAGAATGCTATTGATTTTATTCAACAATCTAAATCCAAGATTGTATTCGGGCACTTTGAGTTAAAAGGATATGAATACAGTCCAGGAGTAAAATCCGAAATTGGTATGTCAGATACTATTCTTACCAAATACGGACAGATCTATTCTGGACATTATCATTTACACGGAAAGAATTATATTGGATCCCCTTATGAGATTACTTGGTCTGATTATCAAACCAAAAAAGGATTCTATGTCTTTGATACTAAAACAGAAAATGCAGAATTTGTAGAGAATAAGCATAGATTATTCTGTAAGATCTTTTACGAAGAAGGTATGGAACCAGTATCAGTAAAGAATAAGATTGTTAAAGTTTATGCCAAGTTTGAACGTGACCAATTACAGTTTGATAAATGGTTAGTTGATGTAAATAATGAAAATCCGTTGGAACTTACGGTTATAGAATCCGATGCAGATAATTCTTTAGAAAAAGTTGAAATAAATGTTGACAATGTAGATACTTTACAATATATCAAAGAAGTAATAGATGCAAGTGAAACGGTTTTGGATAAAATCGTTATAAAGAAATTAGTAACTAACATATACCAAGAAGCGGAGACAATCTAAAATGAAAACTATTTTTGTACAAAAGTTAATGATTGAAGGTTATAAAGAAAAAGAACATCAACCAAATCTAAACGTAACCATCAATAGTGAAACTGGTATAACTATTTCAAACCAGAATATCAACTGGGCATATTCTTGCTTTATTCCATTACTTGATATTCGTGATGACGATGCAACCAAACTAATTATTGATACAGTTAGAAAATTGGACGCTGCTATTGCTCCAGCAAAAGAAGAACCAAAAGATGATAGTATTTAAGAAGGTAACGGTTAAGAACTTCTTCTCGGTAGGTAATCGGCCTATTGAAATAAGTTTGAATACACACAGAAAGACTTTAGTATCTGGTAGTAACGGCTGCGGTAAGTCTGCTATTATTCTAGATGCTATAAACTTTGCTCTATTCAATAAGCCTTATAAGTCAGTTAATAAATCTCAAATTATTAATTCAATCAATCAAAAGGACTGTTTGGTAGAACTTGAGTTTACTGTAAATAATGTAGAATATACTATTCGTAGAGGTATTAAACCAACCGTATTTGATATTATAGTAAATGGACAAGAACTAGACAAAGAATCCCACAATCGGGACTTTCAGAACTATCTTGAAACTAATGTGCTTAGACTTAATGAAAAGTCTTTCCAGCAGTTAGTAGTTCTAGGATCCGGCAACTATATTCCATTTATGAGATTACCACTGGCACACCGTAGAGAGATTATTGAAGATATCCTTGATTTATCAATCTTTTCTAAAATGAAAGAAGTACTTAAAGAAAAGATATCTACCAATAAGACACAAGTTCTAGACTCACAAGCAACCAACAATCAATTAAATGATAAAAAGAAACTTATAGAAAACTTTATTAAATCACTGGAAGTTACTAAAGATAAGAATACTTCTGAGTTAAAAGATAAGATAAAAACCATAGAAGAAACCATTTCTAAGAATCTAATACAAATTGACAGTCTAAAGACCAAATTAAAACCATTACCAGAACCAAAAGAAGGGTTATCTGATAGGATCGGAGTTCTTGATAGGGAATTATCAACACTAGAATATAAACTGAAGACCACGGACAAGAACCAGCAATTCTTTATGAACAATGAAAAATGCAATACTTGCGGACAAGATATTAAGGATCGGACTAGTATTATTGCCAATTATAAGATTGAAATTGATGAGTTAACTGTTTCAATTAACACATTAAAGAACGAAAAAGAAGGTCTTTTAGAAAAAAGACGGGCAGGGGAACTGGTTGAAAGAGAAAACAGTAAAGTAGAAAATGACATTGCAGCCTATGAAAACGAGATAAATTATCAAAATAGATTAAAACTCCAGTTAGACGTTGAGTTATCAAAACCAAACAATAATGATAAGTTGTTGAAAGAAAACAAAAATGACTTGGAAAAAGTAAAAGAAGAACTTAAAGAACAAGAAAAAGTGCTGAATAAGTTAGTCTTGCAGAAGAAGTATCTTGATTATGTAAATAGTTTGGTTAGTGACTCTGGGGTAAAAAATCAACTTGTTAAAAAGTATATACCAATAATTAATAAATTGATGAATGAGTACTTGACAAAGTTTGGATTATCGGTTAACTTTACTCTTGATGAAAACTTTGAGGAAAAGATTAAGTCAAGGTATCGTGATATTTTTAGTTACGAGAACTTTTCAGAGGGACAGAAAGCTAGAATTGATTTAAGTTTAATGTTTACCTGGAGAGAGATTGCTAAAAATCGCAATACTCAGAATACCAATTTATTGATTATGGACGAAGTTTTTGATGGTAGTTTAGATGCAAATGCTACAACGGAACTAATAAATATAGTTGACAAATTGGAAAATACTAATACAATAATAATTACGCACAAAGATAGTTCTGCTTTTGATAACTTTGAAAGAGCTATTGAAGTACAGTTAGTAAATGGTTTTACCAACATAAAGTGAGAAAGAGATATAATATGTTAAACAAATACGGCTTTTTTGAGAAAAATGAGTATCTGCTAAACTCAAAAATCAACATTACCTTTGATGAATTGTTAAAGTTAAATGATGATGAGTTTAGACAATGGACTATTGATGTACGTAAAGAGATAGTTTATGCCTGGGATAAATTAGATTTGCCACCAACATTAGCTTACACCGAAAATGAAGTTGTTGAGTTATTAAATGAAGTTAGTGGTATCGATGTTTATCAATTTGAAACAGTTGATGAGTTAACTGGTGAAAAGGACGTATTTAAAAATACTAAGGCACACAGTTATGGAATCAACCAATGGTTTCTTAATAGATTAAAAACTAAAATGAATGATTCACATAAACTAGATGGTGAATCAGTATACCAATTATTCTCAGAAGAAAGCAATCTAGAACGTATGATCAATTACTTCAAAAGTATTATACGTAATGACGGCTTGTATAATTGGTCTGTAAACATAAAAGAAGGTGCTGTATTTACAACTGCAAAAACTGCTACTGATTGGGTAAATGAATTTGAAGCACGTGAATATTGGACTGAAAAGAAAAAGGGATACTGGTTTCAACCGATTACAACTAACAAAAATGAAGGTTTTCTAACCATCACTAGAGAAGAAATTGGTAAATTAAATGTTCCAGAAAGAACAAAACGTATAGTAAGTGCTGAATATGATACTTATTATATTCGTTATTATGATGCCGAAGCAAGAATATTCCCTAGTGGTTTTAGATTCTTTAGAGTTGGTCCAATTAGAGTTCCAACAAATTATCCACCTGTAAGCGCAAAATACCTATACGAAAAGTTTACTGAATCATTCAAAGACCAAGAAGTTATTAATATCTACGATCCAAGTGCTGGTTGGGGTGGTCGTATCGCAGGTGCTATGAGTGTTAAAAATGATAGAAAAGTGCACTATATTGGTAATGATCCTAATCCAGATAATGTTATTACAACAGAACCATTGTATACTAAGTATCATCAGATAGCAGATTTTATCAATACGAGAACAACCAAGGCAAATCCGTTCTTTGCGATTCAAAATACTTATGAGATATTTACAATGGGGTCTGAAGAAATTCATAAATCAGAACGGTTTCAAAAATATAAAGGTCAAATTGATTTAATCTTTACAAGTCCACCATATTTTGCTAAGGAAGCTTATAGTGAATGCGAAACACAAGCACATAAGAAATTCCCAGAATATAACGCCTGGGTTGAGGGTTTTCTGAAACCTA
>Ga0208665_10000003_pt1 | contig 77702 bp, 108 predicted proteins | sample Methanogen_OWC_FD_187365 | JGI IMG/M metagenome (GOLD analysis project Ga0208665, IMG submission 187365) | Enriched soil microbial communities from Old Woman Creek wetland in Ohio, USA - Methanogen_OWC (SPAdes) (version 2) | ecosystem: Environmental > Terrestrial > Soil > Wetlands | place...
CTAATGAAATTAAAGGTGGTAGACATTGTGTCAATACAATAGCTGACCGTAATAACATACCTCTTGATCGTAGATTAAAAGGTATGCATTGCTATGTCGATGCAGACAGCTTTACCTACGAATTGATTACAGACACACAATTAACACCGACACAAGATTCAGATTGGAAAGTGTTTGCTAGTGGCGGTGCAGGTAGTTCTAATTGGACAGATATTCAAGGTAGGCCTACTGCTGATCCTACTGCAATCGATGATGCAGTTAGTGTTAAACATACCCACAGCAATAAAACATTACTGGATGCATATAAGCAAGCAGAAACAGATCTAGCAGATGCTGTCGGTAAAAAGCATGAACACACTAATCTAGCATTACTTGCAACATACGCTCAAACAGAAGTAAACTTGGCTGACGCTGTTACCAAAAAACATGCTCACGTTACAGGTGAGTTGTTGCCGTTAAATAAAACTGCTGGACAGATTCCTGTAGTACAAGTAGACGGTTCAGTCGCTTGGCAGACAAATCCAGGACTGCAAGCAACTTTTGGTGGTGAATTTGCTACTAAAGCAGAGATGCTAGCAATCACATCACCACAATATAATTGTAGTTATATTGTTACCAACGATGAATCACACGAAAACTCACGTACATGGTATACTTACGCTGAAGGCCCTGTTTGGAAATATATGGGAGCATTCAGCGACGGAATGACTTCTGGCGCAGGCGGAAGCACTGGAGGTTATGTATCTCAATGGAGTAGCTCAGGCTCAGTAGTAACCAATGAAACAAAGTCTCTCAAGACTTCTTATACTGCATTGTTTAACAACTTACCACCTTCTGTTCTTGCTTTTGAAACAGGTACACCCGATATAAATGTAGTTATATCTGAATTCAACAATGGTAAAGCATCCTCATTCAAATACGATCCTGAATTTGTCGAATTTGTAGGCACCGATGCAGGTATCACTAGCAAAATGCAATTAAAAACTAAGTTAACGATTCCTATGACACAGCATACACCGATTGGTAAAGCTCCTTATTGCTCAGCTATAATTGATGCAAGTAAACACAAAATAGTTGAAAGTGCGGTGGTGTTATAATGTCTGTAACTGGTAAATTAATTAAAATTGATATTGCAAATGTGCACAATCCTAATAACAATAATAGTTATCCGTGCATATCTGAAATTAAAGTACTATCCGGTGCAACAAACTTAGCACAGGGTAAAACTGTAACTGTAAGTAGTTATTATTCTGGTTATACAGGTGCAGGTGCTGTAAATGGTACAGTTATTACTTCTACAGCAGGTATAGCTGGTGGTAATTCTTGGGTAGGAAATAATGCATGTCCTGCATGGTTGCAAATTGATTTAGGCGTGTCTGCCTCTTTTGATACTATCGAACTTACCACTATTATGGGTGATGTCGTTTATATCGGTTGCGGTGCTTTAAAGGATTATACTATTACATTAGATGGTGTGATAATTTTTACAGCTACTGATAGAGACAATCCTGGTAATGGGTTATCCAGAACCGATGTATTTAATGCCGCATCCATCTTTTATCTTTACCGTAAAGCTAATGGTGATCTTTACAGTCATAATGGTACTGATTGGCAAATCATAGGCAACGGTGAACCTACAGATGTACAATTTATACAACAAGGTATGTCCGATGAAGCAAACAATGCACAGTTAACAAGTTTATTAGTAGGTGCGCAAATAGAATTATTAAAATATGTAGCAGCTGCCGCTTCCGTAAATATGACTGCAATGATTAAAACTAGTACATATGCTTATAGTACATTAGATTTTGCAAGTAATTATATAACAGCAATAGAGGTGATATAATATGGCAAAGAATATGATTACTGGCAACGCTAATAATACTGCACAATACGCTGTGCTCCGGTGGATTAAATTAAAAACACCTTCAACCCTTAATATTTTAGGTGTGCGTATTTTGTGCTATACTAAAGGCTCTACAGCCGCCGATTTAATGGTGGCTATAAGTGAACTTCAAGTATTAAAAGATAGTACAAATATAACCAACAATGGTAGTACGCCTTATGGAGTAGCTTCGTCTACATCAATGCACTCAGCTACTTATGCTGCCGCTAATGTATTAGAAGGCACCATAACAGCTGCATATGCTTATAATTGGTGGTCGGCTAACGGTGTAGCACCTACATTAACAGCGCCTCAAGGCGTTATGATCAAATTTCCGGTTAAAGTTAATATGAACGCTGTACGTTTTTATTCCGCTGACAACAATAGTAATAGAGGCACAATGAAAGATTTCGAAGTGCAATTTACTACTGATGATACAGCAGTGGTTACCGATCCTAAAGAATCTACCAAATGGTTTGGCGTAGACCTAATACAAGATAGTACGGAGTTCGCAGCTACTACTGATGGTGGTACTACTCCTTGCACACTTGCTACAGGATACACACCCAATACCTTAAAAAGTTACAAATTCTTAGTACAATTATCAAACGGTGATTTGTACAACTACGATACTTCCTGGACCAAAATAGGTACAGGTGCACCTACAGATAGCAACTTTAATATTGCTAATCCTTCAGCATATACAATACAACAACTAAATGAGTTAATAACATTAACTAATGATACACAATTAACAATTATAGCAGCAGAACAAACAGGCACAACTTATATAGCACCAACAGCCTCTTTAAAAGTGACACAAATACCACCACAAACAGTTGCACCTACGGGTACAGTAAGCATGACTGCAATACCTTTCGATCAATTTGTACATGCTAACGATGACATTGAATTGTTTCTATATTCATACATTGACTTCATACGTGTTAACGATGGAGTAACTACAAATGAGACAGGCGCCGGAGCGCTTCGTTTCTTAGCCAGTCGAGATAGCGGTTTAACTTATTACGCTTTCAATAGTACCGAATGGGTTAAGATAGTAGATACTGCTACTGATGGCACTACTGTTAATGGTCGCTTCATACCTGACAGTACTACAATGGCACGCATTATGTCGCAAGGTATGACAAAAGCACAATTTAATGTTGCCACTTGGCAAGCATGGCTAATTGACGCAGGTTATACAAAAGTTCGATTTGGTTATGGTTTATCGCAACAGGCTTCTACAGACATAGCCTTTAACGATTCAGTAAAAGCACAATGCGACGGCCAAGGTAAATGGCGTATATGTCAAAACGGCGTTGATTATACTATTTACTTGTCCAACACTGCAATCGATGTGAAATGGTTAACACCACTTAATGGGAAAAGAGTAAAAATTAATTATTAATTTACTCTATAAATATCATATTAAAATTTGAGCAAATAACATATTGATATTCAATTTTTAATATGCTTATTTACAAATTCTTAGCTTAGTTAAATGCAATAAAAATAAAGGAGAAGAATATGGCTAAATTCGTAAATCGCAATAGGAAACACGGCATATTCCTTTCCCTAGGCGGTGATACTTTAATCGGTTGGGTCAAATGTGATAACAATGTTGCTTATCCTTTCCACTGTAGAGATGTTATACCATCAACACTCCACCTAGGGGAAAAGATCCAATTTGAAACAACATACGTGGACAATATGCTATACGCAGTGCAGATTGATCGTCTTAGGTAAATTGAAATGGAGGCTGATAATGTGGAAGTGGTAAAATTTGTTGCCGACGTCTTCCGGGAATTTGGGGCAGGTAATACAGCATTAGTTATCATTCTTGGCATGTTTGTATATTTCTTTCTTAAGCTAATGCCACCTGCAGTTGAAAGAGTCGTGGCAGCTGTTGAGAAACTGGGCACTACGTTCGCGGTCCATGATGAGCGTGCGACTCTACTGTATCAGTTGGTGACCACTGTCCTTACTGAGATACATAGCATCAAAGCAGGGCAGGTAACTGAGACACATCTGAACAGATTCCACGAACGGATTGATAACATTGTATCCAACCAGGTTACAAAAGATCAACTAGATGATTGTATTGAATTACTTAAGAAAGAACTTGAGAGACACGCTTCGTTGTGTGAAAAACAGAATAATCGTATACACGATGCAATTTCCAAGTAAATCCATTAAAGGAGGTGAATAGCATGTTTTGGAAACAGTTGTTTTACGCTTTGCCGCTAACCTTCAGCGAATCTACAAGCATGGACGACATCTCACAACGTAAAATTCTCCAGTTCTTCGGATGGCTCTTCGCCTTGCCAGGAATGCTTCCATTAATCGCAACTGATGCGTATCTCGGAACCAATTTATTGGATCGCATCTTTCCTTATTGGACAGTGTTAATGGCATATCTCACAACTCAAACAGGCGGCAATATGGTTCTGAAATATCAAGAACTTAAAAATGCAGCCAATGCTGTAGAAGCAGCAAAACCAGCTAAAACAGATGTAGCAACTGATATCATCAAAATTGCACAAGTTGCTGATCCTAAATTAGCTGAACAGGTGCAAACAGTTAAAACTGTTGTCGATCTATTAAAAGGAGGTAAATAATCATGGCTACGACCAAAGTATGTATCGATCCCGGACACGCCGGAGGTAATGTTGATCCTGGAGCTGTTGGTATCAACGGAACACAAGAAGCCGACGTCACCTTGGCGGTATCGAAGAAAGTAGCAGAGCTGCTTGAAAACGTTGGATACACCACGATACTCACCAGAACAGAATCTGAAGACGCTGAATCTGATGATCTCGGCGTACGTACAGACAAATCCAATCTCTTCTGTGCTGATCTGTTCGTAAGTATCCATTGCAACGCTTTCGATAATCCGGCCGCTAATGGTATTGAAACTTGGTACTATACCGGCTCCGAAAGCGGTTCACAGGCAGCTCAGTATATGCAGGACGAATTGAACACTACTTTTCCCGGTATGGCTAATCGCGGTGTAAAAAATGGAGGCTTTTATGTCCTGAAGTACACTGATGCGGTTGCCATTCTGGTCGAAATGGGTTTCATCACCAATGAAAATGATCATGCTGTTTTAACTGAGCAGCAAGATGAATTAGCAGCCGCTGTCGCCCGCGGTATTACCAATTATTTCGCTAGTTTGCAGTAAATGATCATTTCATATACTATTGATGGAATTAACGTCAGTGCTGATGAATCCATCAGTAAACAAGAGGTACTCAGTGTATTAAGCGACGAACTTACCTTATGGCGACAGCAAGACAAGGTATTGGATAGCGTCGAAATATGCATTGAGGATAACGATCTGGTAATCTACAGCTATGAAAAGTCTCCTATCAATCGAGTTAGGCGTATTACAGGCTATTTAGCACCACTTGTCAATTTCAATACGTCTAAAAAAGCTGAACTCAACGATCGTTATCAACACACTCTCAACACAATTTAGCTCTCTGTCCAGCCTACGAAAGTAGGCTTTTTTTTTTTTCATAAAAAAAAACCTTACTGCACAACACAGTAAGGTCTCTTTATTGCTATATTTATTTTATAATTAACCACCAAAGCAGATCAACCAGCAGACCAGCCAAAGTACCTACAGCAAAGCCTTTCCACCAACATACACAATAGTGCATCTTCCACCAAGGGTCAGGTTGTCGATTGACAACACCTCTCCTTGCAACAAATTCACGAAATTCCTCCCTAGGCGATTCGCTCATTTTATTGCCTCCGTTCTTCATTGAAGTTGAGCTGTTTCATCATTTCTTCACCGGTTGTGGTTAGTTTATAGTAGTCTTTGCCAGTACGATCAGCGTAGTTACGCATCAAAAAACCTTGTCGATACAACTTCACTGAAATATTTTCAATCACATTTTCCTCAACCTTTTCCAGTAGTTCTGAGGCCGTCTTATCACCCCAAACAGTTGATACCGGAATATCGCGTTTATCAGAATAGCTATGTAGAATAGCCATTGCAATAACCGCACCAGACATTTGCACCGTTTTCTCCATTACCGTAGTTTCTTCCATGTTAATCGTCCTCCTCAATTTTTTCTATGCGTATACATTCCTCAACATCCTTGTCATGTCGGAAACTGAGGAACCGTGCATGCCTCATAAAACCATCAGATGTAGTTTCAAAACATTCTACAGCTATGATTTTTCCAAGGTGTCCTTGCCTGTCATTAGAAAACTGTTCACGCAAATTTTCATTAAAGCCAGACATACGTCCTACAGGCATTAAACAATACTCGATATTGTCGATCATTATATTATGCCTGAAATACTGCATTTCACCTGACTCCATATAATGATCATACATCTCTGTCATGTGATCAGTTATATTAGCTTTAGGTACATACTGACCACACAAAACAGAACCTATCCAATCCAGTTTAGCATACTTGGAAACTTGCTTAACGTAATTACCTGTCTCATCCAATACGTTAAGCCCTCCGCTAGTTTTAATGTTATATTCGCGAGGTGCTAAGTATCCCAAAATTACACAGTCATGAGCTTCACTTTTTTTAGCCTTATACCAAGCATAAGCACTTTTCTTTCCGGTATACAAGGAATAAATGTTTTTCAAAATTACTCCTTCTAAACCTTCGGCGAGTAAATCTTCATATAACTTTCTTTTGTTATATTCGCCTTGTACAATAGGCAGTACATGCATGTATTTACATTCCGACAAATGATTGTCCCGGATATGATCCAGAATGCGTAGCCGATGCATATACGGCTCTTGCGTAATATTAGCGGACTTGTAAACAAGCACATCCCAAATTATAAAATGCAAGAAACCGTATTTTAACTGATTAGCCACATTTTTGGATTGATCTTTATGGCGTGTGAATTTGCTTAACTGTTCGAAATCCTCACTAAATTCAATTGCTTTGATTTCTTCTAGTGACAAGTTTAAAGCTGGATCAAACCAAACAACTTCACCATCAATTACAACTTCCATATCAGGAAAATGCATATCCAGCTGTTGTAATAAATGGCCAAACGTCGTGCTTTTATCGATATGCTGATTGTACCTTGTTCTGTTTCTACCATGTGCGTGTAGTGTATAACTGCCACCATCCAACATCTTATACAATAAAATACGTTCACCATTCATTTTGCGCTGTCCGACATAGTTATTGTCAGCGAATAAGCGCTCCAATCTACCATGCCTTTTAGGATCAGAATTTCTAAAACCCATAGCTTTCATGGGTGAAAAAATTTCTCCTTTGTATCTTGTAGCCATTGTTAAACCTCCTACTAATATTTAATAAGTAAACCTACCAGCCAGTCATCTTCCGAACCAGCTAAACCCGAACGATCAGGATGCGGATCATGTACAATCTTACCGTCCAAAGCAACGCAACAATGCAAACTACCAGGAAAACGTGGACTAGGCCCTGTCATCATATGATACAAACCATACAATTTAAAATGATCGAACATCATTGAATTATACTGCACTTCGATAAACTGTAAACCTTTTTCTTTCAACCATTGCTGTGTACAAGCAATCCAATCATCGGTAGATACAAAATGAGGCACTTCTTCAATCGGTAGTTCTAGTACGCTGGCAACACATGCCCGAAAACAATCTCCAGACACACCATTATCAGGATCATGTAAATACATCTGATCTACAGGTTTCATAATTCCTCCTATCAACATCTAACTGTTTCTAATATGATTTCACAACGAGATAATAAAAAGAAGTCACACTGCATAATATATTCAGCTTGATGTATAGCTGACAACTGATCTTTGAATGTTAACTGATGGCCATAAATATTTACAGCCTCTCTGCCATGCTGATCTATCATTTGAATACGGTATTGTGTAACTACCATTCGTCACACACCACTTGATCATTCTCCCATCGATATACCCGTTTAATACCTGCCTGCTTGATCAAACGTGCACACATTATACAAGGTTTACCACTGGCCGGAGTACCATCAGCATTGAAACCGACAATATAGATATCTGCGCCTTTAAGTTGCCAAAAGTCGGCCAATGTTATTGCATTAGCTTCAGCGTGCACAGCTCTACACAATTCATAACGTTCACCCGCAGGTATTTCCATATCTTCGCGAAGGCAATATTCGCAATCAACACAATTACTCTCACCCTTGGCGGAACCGTTATATCCTGTAGAAAGAATTCTGTTATCCCGGACAATTACTGCACCATACTGTCTTCTCAAACATGTAGATCGTTTAGAAACTGCCCCAGCAATATTCAAGAAGTAAGTTTGCCAATCAGGTCTCTTTCTCACAGCTACCATCCTCACTTTTCTTTATTTCCCCCAAATATACACGCAACTGCCACAATTCTAACAACCATTTAACTAACTGCCAATGTTCTACTACGCAATCTGCTGTCTTATCGGCACATGATACGTTTAAGGCGCGTTCTATTACTTCTTTAAGTGGCATCTCCGGCACAGCACATGCAAATTTCATGTTATCAAATATTTTATTTGCATCTAAAGACAGTATAACCCAATCTTTTTGCAGGCCATAAATAGGCCCAAACATTATTTGACTGATTGCACAAATAAGTTCACGCCCAGTATATACCAATGGTTTACCAGCTTGCATATCTGCACCCGTGTGCAGTGTCTCCTTTAATATTAAAATATCACCTACTGCATAATTACGATCATTAAGACGTATAGTGTAGTTTACGTCTCTTGCACATATTGAATGAAATACATTTGCATCAGTCTTTAATTCAAAAATAGACATTAGTAATCCTCCTAATTATACATAGTTCCAAGTTCATGCAGTTTAACTTTTTTAACTTCGCTCCAACGTTTGCCTACCTCTAAATCAACCAAGAAAGGAATATCAGTAGATAATTCATGCGGAGGTATATATTCCATAATTTCTTTCATTTTAGCAGCTATCCGATAAGCATCTTTTTCATATACCTCCATTAAAATTGAATCGTGCACTTCATTAATAATAAATGCACCTTCAATTTGCTCTGCTTGTAGCCACTGATCAATTGCGATTACTGATAATAATGTACAATCAGCTGCTGTAGATTGAATCGGAAAGTTAATCGACTCGTTTTCAGTGTTCCAAGCATTATCTTGTGTCACTAAGCCAAAGCGACGCTTTCTACCAAAAACAGTTTCAACCACAATACCTAAATGAGGCATATTACGCATATCTTTGATGTATTGACCGGCAACCGGTATTTTACGGAACCATTCATCAACGATATGCTTTGCCTCTTTACGATCGAAGTCGTATTCTTCAGCAATGGATTCAGGCGTACGGCCGTATGCTAATCCGAAGTTAACAGCCTTTGCACGTACACGCTGCTCTTTAGTAAAATAATCACCAAACAGCTCACGTGCAACATCATCATGCAAATCTCGGCCATTCATATAGGTATCCCGTAAAAACGGATCTTGGGATAACACTGCAAGTACACGTAATTCACAATTATGCACTATTACTCCATTAGCTGTAAACATATTACGCGGCTGATCCATCAAATCATATACATTAACTTTTCTACCTGAAGGTACTACTTCCTGTACTTGATCCCAATGATACTCTGTGTATTTTGAAAGATCATAACCTTTTAACTCTTTCAGCTTACTTCTAGTGTAAGGTCTGCCATGTAAATAATTTAATACGTATTTACGATAATCAGCTCCTTTGCCACGTATCTCTTCAACAGGTATGGGTACAAAATTACTCTGATCTCTACGAGATTTGCTAAGCACAAGTTTTAAAGTCTCTGCTTTACGTGACAACTGAAAACCTATCAATTTATTAAAATTGTTCAAACTTACAGAGTCACAGATGTGTAATTTGTATTGCATTGCGCCATCTTTTACATAATTATAACCAGTCAATGTTTTTATTTTAGTCGACATTACACCAAAGCGCAATAAACACTGCTGTACATCATTTACCAGACTTTCAAAACGCGACGTAAACTCAATACCATTAATATCGACGCTCGCATCAGCATCAAACAAACCCGACAATACGCTACTCAAATTGTCTAACTGATCAAAAGGCAATCGTAAATCATTCTTGTTAAAGTTTTTACGTAACCAGCTAACCAGCTTTTTTTGATTAGTTACGTTTAATGAATAGCCCCCATAATCTCTAGGTATTTCATTAATACCCTTAGCAATCAATAAAGAAATAGTATTAACATCTTCATCTAATTTCTTAGAAAATTGTAGTGTGCCAGCACTATTATGGAAAGATCCATCACCTACCCAAAAACCTATAACCCACCAATAAGGATCAAATTCACTATCAACCACATTTTTACCTTTTAATGCTACCCAATCACCTATTTGTAACTGATTAGTTTCTTTCCAACCAGTACTAGTTAAAATTTGATGATCGGATGTAGGTTCAACGTGATATCCACGTTTAGTAGTAACTATGAATGTCTCTGCTTTGCCTTTATAAATACTGTCAGGATGATCTTGAATTCGACAATCATCTACCCAAGTATCCTCAGCTATACACTGGCTGTAATCGCACTGGAGTAGTACCTTACCTTCAGGTGCTACAAACATATGCTTGATAGTATTACCACGTGGCAAATTCTGTGCATTAGGCCCTCTCGACGCCCTTCTACCAGTCATAGTACCATTCAACAAGAACGTAGGATGTACCCGGCCATCATCAAACATTGCATCACGTACACCAATCATATATGTAGAATACAATTTAGTGATCCTACGATACTCCATCAGTGTGTAAATAAATCGATTAGCAATATGCTTCTCCAACCATTCTTCAATAGCACTCTGATATGCTGTTTCTGCTGCATCCGCATCATCAGGATACAACGCTTCATAATACTTGTGACCAGGTTGCATTAGTTTCTTCTTGCAAATATGTGCTAATGCTTTTTTATCTGTTGAACGTTTACGTTTAAACAAAGGTAGCTTCAACAAATCAAACATTACATGCCCCAGCTGTTGCCAAGAACCTGCATTGAATTGCTTGGGTAATGATTTTGAACCTGTCATCCTTTGATATTCATAGGGGTCCCAACCCACATCAATAGCAGTGTCAATTAGCTGATTAGCTAACTTCTCAATAACGCTTGCATACTCAACAATTAATTGATCAAGATATACAGGATCAACCAATATACCATTAATTTCCATATTCGAATATGCTTCAGATGCAGGTATCAGTAACCGTTCATAAGTGCAAATGCTATTACCATCTGCAACCACTTGTGGATACAAGTAATCATCTACTCGAAAAGTATTACTACAGTCTTTGGCGTTATAAGCATACAAGCTTTTAACAGGTGCTTTGCTAAAGTCGACACCATCCTTGCCCTTGGCGGATTTCCGTTTGAATGATGTTTTATAATCGCCTTCGCCTAGGTACACAGAAGACATCGTTTCCAAATCGTGAATACCTTTACGTTCATCCAGACAGTAATTACCCAACATGGTATCCTTATCTACACGTGCTTTGATACCGTATTGTTTTTTGAAGAACTTAATGTCGAACTTACCATTCTGCCAAATGAATTTTGTAGGCCCTTCATGAAATTCTTTAGCTGCTCGCCATACATCAGGATTACTAAACAACTCACCTGGCACAACAGCGGCTTTACCTGGTTCCCAACAATAACCTACACATAACAGCCTATCTTTTTGGAAGTTAAAACCACCTGTTTCAATATCACAGGCTACTTTTGGAAACTTGTTCAAATAACTGAATAACTTTACAGCTTGCTCAGGTGTGTTAGCTACAAAATACTGTACTTCGACAGTCTCTTGTAATTGCTGCAAGCCTTTATCTATTTCGCTTTTAATACGCACCATATCAGTCAACATGTCGTTGAATGCTTTAGGCATATTAAGGATTTGCTTAGGATTGAAGGTATACATGACTGGACAACTAAATTCTTCAGACCAGAAATGCTTACCTCTTAAAGATTGAATGCCTTGCGTTGACCCCGTAATAGAAGTTACAGCTACATCGCCCATGAGAATCACTAGCTGAGGAGATAATGATTTTATCTCCTCAACCAGTCGATCCCTGCAATTACTAACTGCATCAGGAGGCAGTGTATCTTGTCCTATTGCGGTAGAACATACGCAAGCGTTAACTACAGCACAGTCCGACGGTTTAATGCCTGCATGTACCAAGCATTTCTCCAATATTTGTACAGCCTGTTTACCCATAGTACATGAAGCAAACAATTCCGCCATACCTGGATAATCACTTACTAACACGTACTTAACAGGATTTGTTATTTGCCTAGGCCGTAACCATTGGTGACTCTTCGCCGAACAATCTGCACATTTTGCCCACGCTTTTGTCATTACACTGCCTCCTTAAAAATTTGCCCAGCTCAAAGTTTTTCCAATGTTATGGTATATTGCTGTTTCATTGTCCGTAGAACTCATTTCGAAGAATTGTTTACCAATAACAGGTCTTGATTCATTACCTTGTAGCCCTGTTTCAGTAAACATTCTGCCCATCAGGCCATATTGTACAGGTAAACCTGAATCAATACCCCTTATCCATGGAAAAGCATTAGCCATAGACACCTCAGTAGGATTACCAGACATACCCAATAAATGATGAGCTTTACCGGAATCCAGCGCAACATCTTGAATTATGCGCAACAGGTCTACACGATGTCCTTTAGCAGTACCTAAATGTTTAGGTATGCCAATAGCAGTGACTTCAGGATAATTACGAATAATGTACTGATAGCATCTGAGCCATTCAGAATCGTTCTTTCCTTGAGGCACTGCCATGATCTTATATTTTACCGGATGATCAATTACTTTATCGATCGCATTGTCGATACTTCTTACTGTCTCATCACAATTAAAAAGCACATCCGGTAAAATAATTTCATTGGCCTTAATAGCATCAGCCGCTGCTAATACTTTGTCGATAGTAGCCGCATTACCTAACTCAACCACAGAATTATCCAATATTACATATTGGCCTTCTTGATGTTGCCGCCCACGATAGAACGCACGATATTCATGGTTGTAAGGTTCAAGTACCAGATGCGTTAAAGCCATATGATAATCAGTGATACAGAATTTATGCAACATATGCATAGGTGCAATGATAGCTACTTTCATTTGCTAACAGCTCCTTTCAATACACCTTCGATATACGCTTTGGCGATATCGAACATCTCAGCCGGCGCATACAATGAAGAATCCAATACAATACGCTTTCCACGAGGTATTTTGTTGAACCATTGCAAATAAGAATCCTGAATAGCTGTGATTTGTTCTACCGTAGCATATTCTTCAGCTTCACGCACAAAACGTTCTGCAAGAATCTTATTATCACACACACATAAGATTACATGCACATCATTTTCCTGCAGCATAGGCATAATATCTGCATGGTACTTATTCATTACCCAATGACTATGTTCATAGCCGCCGACAATAGGGCCATAAATCAGATCTGCCGGATAATAAAACCGATCGAACAAATAATTCTTATTAGTGCTAATGCCCGCCAATATTCGCTGTGAAGCCATTAACGCGTCATAAGAACTATGCATAGTGCTGTGTTTACGCCTTTCCAAATCCGGAAAAGCCTCAGCTAATGCTGTTGTCAAAGTGGTCTTACCCGTCTTATCCACACCTTCAATTAAAAAAATCATGTTGTCGCCTCCTGTTTATTCTTCGCAATAAATACCAACAGCACGCTGACCCATTTGTTTTGTACGCCAACGAGTATACAGTTCACCGTGTTTCTCTTCCCAAGCTTTGTCGAAGTCGATCCCGGAACACTCGATTAGCTTAATGAGATAGATAACCACATCAACCATCTCTTCCCCTAGGTGGTTGATGTGCTTTTCTGTAATACCGTCGCGCCACATCTTTTTCACCACATTAACAAGTTCACCAGCTTCTCCACCTAAGGCCAAGGCATTATAGAGCACGTTTTCAAATTTCCGTTCATTCTCAAACAGTACTCCATGATATTGGTCAAACGTCAGAACATCCTGGTGAAGATTAAACAACCGGCCATCTTTTCGGCTTGATGCTCCAGAGTAAGCTTGAATAGTATTACAGGCGTCACATTGCAAGATCTTGGTTACCAGGCCATTAGACACTAACTGCGACACCACAACCATTGATGTCATGTTTTCACACTTGTCACATTTTTTATTGGCAATCCCATAATTATAAGACTGTTCTTCGGACAATATAATCACTTCCTCATCGCTATTTGTATGATTTTAAGTTTAACCGAACGTTTGCCCCATTCTTTGGCTTCAGTGATCGAATCCATATACAGATCCACTCTGTTACCTTTAATAGCACCGCCAGTATCCAATGCTATGCAGTAACCATAATCCTCAATCCACAAAAGCGAGCCAAGTGGAATGATTAAAGGATCTACAGCTACTGCACCACGTGATACAATTGCACCCATCGAAGTAATTTTTCCAGGAGTATGGCCATCGCCAGCCGAATACGCCGAAGCTACAACAGTTATTTCATCTCCTTCGGTGTATTTAGGTTTGACAGCATATGGCTTTTCCACAACTTTTTCAACATATTCAATCCGAGGTTCTACAGGCGTAACTGCTTGTTTACTGCACCCAGTCATGAAACCAGTGATAGCCAGTGCAGTAAGTGACAATATTAACCACCATTCATCAGTTATTTTCATAAATCCTCCTTAGACTGATCCTAATCTCATGATATAAGATATCGTAAGATTAGGATCAATCGCTTATAAGTTAGTAAAAATCAATATGATAACACATATTTTTATAAGATTTATTAACTAACTCATATAATAATATTCATTAAACGTAAGGATTGACCCTGCGATTAATGAGATTCAGGAATTCCATGCGCGCGTTATTCGTGTTATCAATAAACACACCGCGCATAGCCGAAGTAATGGTATTAGCGCCGCTCTTTTCAACACCGCGGCAAGACATGCACGAATGTACTGCTTCAAGAATAACGGCTACACCAATCGGCTTAAGTACTTCATCCAGCGTATCAGCAATCTGCGATACCATACGTTCCTGGATCTGCAGCCGACGAGCGAAACAATCAGTCAATCTTGCCAGCTTCGAAATACCTACCACAGTGCCATCAGGGATGTAAGCAATATGAGCCTTACCAGAAAACGGCAACATATGATGCTCACATGTCGACCAAAATTCGATATCCCGGACGATAACCATTTCATGATGATTCTCATCAGCAAAAGTCGTTCCCAGGATTTTTACCGGATCAAGTTGATAACCGCCGTAGATCTGATCAAACATTTTCGCCACACGATTAGGTGTGTCTTTCAGTCCCTCTCTGTCAGGGTCCTCACCGATGCTTTTCAGCAAAATCCTTACAGCGTCTTTCCGTTCAGCATGAATCATTAACATCTCCTGCTTTCTTAAAAATTCGTCTAAAGGTGCAACCATATTACTGAACCTCCAGATACTTGTGCACCTGTGTCCCTAGGCGCAAGCGAGGTTCAGCTTTGATGTATTCCATAATTCTGTCAATGGATTCTTTCTTACAGCTTTCCACTTGCAGAAATACCGGCAAACCCATCGCCAATGCTCTTTGAATTTGCGGCTCCACTTTTTCCATATCAAATTCAGCCGACACCACATATTTCAATTCGCTGTACCGTTCAATATTCAATGCATATTCGGGAGGCTTGGGCGATGCCGAAATGTGCCGGAACATATGGCTATGCGGTAATTTATTTGTTCCATTAGTTTCCAGATAAATCTGGAAACCATAATCAAACAAAGCCGAAGTTAATACAGTCAAGTTATGAATCGTAGGCTCGCCGCCCGTAATCACAACAATGTTAGCTGTATAATCTTCAGCTTTAATGGTTTTGATAATCTGTTCTGCTGTCATGTTTGTTGCTTTAGCCTCACTGAAATCAGTGTCACAGAATTCACACTTCAAATTACAGCCTGCAAGGCGTACAAAGATAACACATTTACCTTGATGTACGCCTTCTCCCTGAATGCTTTGAAACATTTCAATTACAGGATATTTAATCGGCAACATATTATCATCATTCCTTTTCGTAAGATACAAACCTACCTACTTTGGCACATTTCAAACATTTCACCCGCATCTGCATTAATCGAAATTTGCAAGTTGTGCAACTTGCTGCTGACACAGGAGACCGCTTGGTAGCGATCCCCTGTAACAGCAATTGCCAGAACTTAGTAATCATTGCGCTTAACAGTTGCGAAGCTGTTAGGCGTTTCCCAGAGGCGAATACGGCAGACTTCGATAGGCAGTTGAGCGGCGGTGAAGTGCGTGTCGAGAATACCGAAAATGTCCTGTGCCATATTTTCAGCCGTGGGATTGTAATCCACCTCTTTGTTGATGTGCTTGTGATCAAACGTACCAAGCACTTTGGTGTCAACGACTTGTTTCAAATCGTTGAAATCAATGATCATCCCGGTATCAGGATTTACTTCGCCGGACAGCGTGACTTCCAACACATAAGTGTGCCCATGAAGATTGCTGCAAGGCCCTTTGTAGTTCTCCAGCGAATGCGCCGCATCAAACGTGAATTTTTTGGTTACAGAAGTTGTGTACATTAATTTGTCCCCCATTCAATTTCAATTTCATATGCGATCGGATCAATTGCGCCGATCTGCTTAAAAGCTTCGATACGTCCTACACAAGTAGGACAAGTACCACAAGCCTTATCGCCGCCACGATAACAACTGTAAGTCAGTTCCAAAGGTGTTTTTAAAGCAAAAGCCCGTTCAGCAATTTCCGCTTTCGTAAGCCATTGCAACGGTGTTACCACACGCACTTGGCGATACGTGCCAATGTAGATTGCATTGGCCATAGCACCATTGAATTCCGGCGTGCAATCAGGATAAGCCCAATTTTTCGCGTCTTCGGAATGTGCACCGTAGTAAATATATTCTGCACCTTCCCTTAAAGCAAGTGCAGCTGCTGTAGACAACAAGTTACCATTGCGGAAAGGTACATAAGTAGGTGAAACACCGTAGCTCGATTGCAGCTCTTCATAAGATACCGAAGGCGTTTCCTTATCAGCATCAGTTAAAGTTGAGCCGGCGCCAGTGAAGATATCAGGCAAATTTAGCACCACATATTTCACTAAACCGAAGTGCTCTGCTACAGCCTTAGCCGCATTCAATTCTGCAGCATGCTTTTGTCCGTAAAATAATGACAACCCCATCACATGCTCAGCGCCATGCTCCTTAATAGCCATAGAAGCACACGTCGCCGAATCCATACCACCGGACAACAACACAATCGCCTTAATTACAGGCTTGACTCCACCTAGGGACGAATCATTCGCTTTGTACATAAACACTGCTCCTCCTTGCATCATATTCATATAAATCGCATTCCAGCCCTGGATTCTCCAGATGCTGCACTACGCATTTACCACGATCTCCAACTTTACCGGAAGGATCACAACCTTTAGGGTATAATCGCTTATTGTCTGTAAACGTACATGTACCATTCATTCTACTAAACCTGCACACCATCTTGATCACTCCTTTGATTATCTGTCAGTGTTTGCCATATGCGTAATAATCTAATAAATGCTGGTGTTTTACGATATCCATGTGGCGTACGATCAATCATTCGAGCTTGTACAAGTGCGTAGATATATTCTTTGGCTGTCTCTTTTTCGACATTTAACTGCTCTTCTATATCCTGCACTCTGAGATACGATTGCCGTAAGAACAGATCAGCTACTGCAGGATAACGTGTTACAAACTTCATTACATTATCATAATTAGCATCGGCAATACGTTCGCTTTCCTTTTCCTGGCGAGAAAACGATTTGTAATCTAATGAAGGTTTGGAATACACTTCCTGTAAATAGTGATAAGCAAAATCAACATGTTCTTTTGTCACAATAACATGCATTCCAGATTCATCTGAAGAATACATGCGCACTGCAGCTGCTACAGCCATACGAATCAGTTTAATACGCTGATTAGCCGGTTCAACTAAAGGTATCTTAGTTGAATATTCCTTACCCATCGCAATTGCGTATTGCAGTACTGCTTTAGTAGCATCTTCTTCAATAATGATATCTTCAGCACGTCTTGACCAAGCCCACATGATTAGCCATCGACAAGATTCAGTATCGTAAAGCAGTTCAGATGAATCATCGTGATTAGCCAGCTGATTAATTAATTCAGCTGGAATTTCCTCGCTTGCCGCACTGACTGCGAAATCGAATCGAGATACATCTTCTGCTTTTCCGATGAGTTCTGGGATAGCTTCGATGCCGTAGTTATAAGTTTTAAGAGGTCTACCTGATCGGGGATTGCTAATCCACAGCAATCTAGTGCGCGCAAGAGCTTTCTCTGTTTGTATCTTGGTAATCTCTGCCACGCCTGAACTCCGGATACCCGACATTCTGGCGATATCGTCCTCAGAAAGACCTGACGCTTCGTCGATGATGACCATACGACGGTCGTTAATAGGAATCTTACCCCAGGTAATAAACCATCTAGCTTGTGTCTGTTGCATCCCTCCGACAAGTCCAGCAAAAGACGTATTCTCACCGAATATCATCTCCCCTAGGCGGTAGTGGTTAACCATCTTCTCTGTCGATTCTGATTTACCTGTTCGAGTATCACCGATAATCAAACATTCTACCCAGCCTTTAGATATTAGTATATCTTGAAATGTAAATTGCAACACTGAATGATACACAAGATCCAACGCTGTTAGCAAATCATTTCGTCCATAGATATGTGTTACCTTCGATGAAAATTGTCCATGGATCTCATCGAACTTCTCTTTTATTGTCTGACCTTCCTTAGGCCTAAACATTACCAGCTTCTCGCGTATGTCCTGATTTATAATAAAACTAGACACAGAATCTTGAAGCGGTAAGGCTGACGTTAAAAGAAAAGTTACATATTGTTGCCAAGGATCAGGTGACATAATACCTTCAATCTCATAAGATTGATTTGGCCTTATTGCACCAGTGTCGCTAGACACTAAGAATGCTTTTTGAAGTGTGTACTGATCACCAGAAGCTCTAGCATCATATGCTACTTCAGGCGCCAATAGTAATTCCTCAATATTCTGAGGCACTTCTATTACCTGATTACAGTTATTGCATTTTGGTATACCCATCCAATTACGCAGTGTTGATTGCTGCTGGGCATTAGTGCATTTAATCAGTTCCAGCAATTTCGGATCAGGTGCTAATTCTAATACAGATTCACCACCATGAATACTAATTGCACAATTAGTACAATCATTATTCTCCGATGACATGCTTTTACAAGTGAACTTAATCTTACGCGGTATTGTATAAGGTGCTAAATCCTTACCAACTATCAAAACTTTCATACCTACTCGACGCCCACGATACTTAGAACCCCTGGCTTCGAACAAAGTAGTAGCTACACAAGGCTGCTCCATAATATTGCCGACATGTGTAGTACTATTTAAAGGTTCAAATGGTTTTGTGTTTTCGATTATACTACGCAGATCGCCTACTGTATAACCGTGCTTAACAAAGAAATCAGAAATATCTTTATCATCTTTAGTGCCAGGTAAGCCTAAATCCACAACATATACATGCTTAGCAACACCATGCAAATGTTTAGCTACCTTAGCAGATCCATCGCGGCCAGCTTTGTCACAGTCATAACAAATGTAGACAATCTTATCTTTAAAACTATCATTCCATTCATTTAACCACGTACCTGCTCCGCCTGTTTGTGTTAATGCTTTAAATCCTAACTGATTAGCTAAAACCATATCCCATTCGCCTTCAACCAATAAAAAACTGTCGCCCTTCAATATGTCGATAGGATACAATCTAGCTTTACCATAACCAGTTTTATAATTGATCATCCGCTTCTCTTTTGCCCCCGGCAAATATCTGCGAATGTTCATGTTCAAACCTAATCGTGATTTAATTGGAAATGTTATACGATGCCCGTCCCATCCAATTTTGAAACGTTCAATCGTCTTCTTATTGATATTACGCTCTTCAGTAACAAACTCCAACATCTTTGGTGTACGTAATAAATTTATGCACCATTTGTCGATATCCTCTTCAGAAACAGGTGTGACAGCATCTGCGTTACGATTTAAGATGCTGTCAGTCTGCTTCTTAGCCTCAGGAAAAGACGCGCCATGCATTTTCTGATAAAAGGCATAAGTATCTCCACCGGTATCACACTTACCAAAACAGCGCCACAAACCAGTTGTCAGGTTTATAGACATACTAGGTTCGGTATCATCGTGAAACGGGCAAATCACCTGCACTTCATCTTTTTCAGTCTGTTCACTTATGCCGGCAAAGTAGTTTTCATAAAACACGGCATAATGGTGCTGCTGCTGTTGCGACATAGTAATCCCCCTATTGGCTATTAACTCCTTGCTACTCTAGTGTTTACCAGAATCTCGCTAGGCTTCGATTCATACCAGCGTCCGTTACTAGAGCAAGCGTGACAGCCCCATACACCCCAATCAGCACCAGAATTGACAATAGATATTTCTGCTTGGCCAATCTGATTCGTAACTGCGTTACATACCAAACAAGCTTTAGGAGGACCATACACCACACCAGGTTCAACTATTTGTACAGGTTGTGGTTTCTCTTCCTCTATCTCATCGATCGGTTGATGTGAGATGATAACTTCTTCGTACATCTCTTCAATCTCATCAACTTCAACCGGTTGCTCATCCGGCATATCAGGCACTTCGCCTAGGGGCACTTCTAACCTCACCTTCTGTCGATTGGTGCCTTTGAACGCAAGATAATCAATAACGTAAGCCATGAGCACTTCACGCATCAGGCTTGAACGTGACAATCTACGTTCTTTGGCCACTCGATCGAGCAGCTCGATATCACTGATATCCAGGTGAGTCATTACAGGTTTCTTAGCCTGTTCGACTTCTTGTGTAACTGCCTGCTCTCGATCTTCCGACATAATACCTCTCCTGTCCAACAAAATTTAAGTAAGGGCTCCAGATTACGGAGCCCTCATCTCTCCCTAGAAGTGAGACAACATCGAATCCATCGAAGCATCTTCCGCGCCGAGGATATTTTTTACACGTGCTTGTTTTTCGTTGTTATACATTTCATGTACAACAACGACCCGGCAAGGCAAGCTTTTCAGTTCTTCGAGATCCAAATCGGCCAGCCCGTCCAAATCCATATTCGGCCGCAGATTTTTCAGTACACGTTTCAAAGAGAACAATGCTTTCGGTTGCAGCGAAGTCATGAAAAACACCGATTGATTGTCATTGTCGCCGCCTTGAATTTTGAGCTGCCAATTCAGATAAGGTGCGCCGGATGTCTTGCTATTGCGGACTTCGATATCATACACAACTGCCGGATAAGTTCCTTCAGGTACGAGTGCAAACCCGTCCTGTACTCCAGTAAAATCAACTGTCAATCCCATGTGTATTTCCTCCCTAAATTTTGTATTTGTATATTTAGCACTTACGTGCTATCAACCTGGTAATTTCGCGAATTCGCAGTGCTTACAAACTAATAAGTCTGTTTCAACATCTACTACAAATTCATGATTGCAATCAGCTTGAATCTTTTGAATAGTGCTGTCCATTTTTTCTAACGACAATTTACCTTGAACATGTAGTGTACCTGCTTTATCTACTAATCGATGACCACCAAGATAAATTTTCGGTAAATAATTAACTGCACTCATGATTGGCTACTCAGAATAGTTTTGAAGATTTTTGCCATTGTAGGATGTTCGATTGCAGTACCCAGCGATTTATAACGCGACTTGGCGTTATATTTACCCTGCGGCTGTACTTGCAGTACACGTCTTAGTAATTTAGGATCTGCCGGATCTTTCAATACATGCATAAATCCGACAATATCCAAGAACGCAGGAATTTCACGCGATAATTTACCCGGCAAAGAAGGTCCAACCATTACTGAGCCGTCGCGTTCATCTTTATCCACAGTATCCAAAGTAGTAAAGATTGTGTGCATCTCCAAATCACGGAAAGCGCGCACCAGCAATCGAATCATTTCAGCATTTTTACCCCAGTGCTGAATCTGCGGCATAACCGGATCGGCATCCAGTGCAATTTGGTTAATATCAATGCCTAAGATATGGTACATGGCGTATTTCTGGATCTCAGTTAAGGAATCCAAAACGACTGTCTGGTACAATCGCGGCTCAGCGATTTCTTCTTCAGTTTTACCTTTCAGCCATGATTCCAGTTTAATCAAATTTTGCCACGCCTGTTGATGAACTGGATCATCTTTAGCCGTCGATAACACAATATCCCGGAAATGTGCATGCTTTTTCAAGAATTCGTACAGCTTGTTGAATGCTGGAAAGTTATTGATCCGAATAGTATCCACACCTGCAATACCAAAATCACGTATGGATTTAATACCGCCCTCACCGTCGACAAACAACACATTAGCCATTTCAGGGCACTGCTGCGCTGTTGCAGCCAAGATAGTTTTACCAGAACCAAACGGACCGTAGATTAACATGTTCACATAACCAATATCTTCAGTCGGTGTATATTTGATCACACCGCTGGCCATATGCACATTCTTCGCCTTAGGCGGAGTCGTTATAATTGCAGGCTTTTCAGGTATTTCAATGTCAATGCCCGCTTCAGTGGTTGGTGTATTACTCATTATCGTCATCGCCTTCCTTAGATTCAATATTGTATTCTTCTAAATCACCTTTAAGACGTTCAATCTGCCGATCTAAATCTTCAAATTCTTCTCGGCTAAGTTCACCCGTACCGTACTTTCGAGCTACACGAGCTTTCAAGGTACTTAATTCAATAATGCCTCGATGAAACATCCTGGTAGTGCTGGCCATCCTAGTCACCTCGTTTCTCCGATTGTATTAATTTCCTCAAATCATCGTCTGGCCAAACACTTAAATCGAAAGGCCAATCTTTCCAAATACCGTTAGCTTTCAATAGATTTTCTGCTTCTTTAACCAATGCCAAATGAACACGTGTCTCTTCTACAGATGCTACCTTTTCGTTTTCTCGAATTTGCACATCTGTAAAGTTAATACTAATCTTCATCTTCATTATAGTATGTCCAGTTACGATATCGCACAAATTTTGGCGACCAGTAATCTAAAAACTCAGAAGCATCACTATAAGTTATTGGCATTACTGGATAATCAACTTTTAACATGTTACAAATGGCTGAAATATATTCTGATTGCCTTGACGTACATTGTGGATCCGTAAAATCAATCCGAATAGATTGACCTTTAATTTTCAGATTAGCTGCATGATGTTGTGCTCTACGTTGTACCTGCCTTGCAGCAATTGGTTTCCAAATTGCTTTCCATTGTTCCAACGTTTGTTCACGTTTATTACGTGCCTCATTGCGCGGATTGTTCCGATTAGCATTTTGCCATGCATTCCAATTTTGCCGTCGCTGCCAGTATTCATCTCTACTTGCTTTTGTTTGCGTGTGTGTGTATGATTGTTTTTCCGTTATGTTATGCTTGGCACGCAACTTAGCTAATAAGTTACGTGCCGCAGCTTTTTCACCTTCCGTAGTAGAAGCATCATTGATGACCACTTCCAGCTTACGAATACGCTCATATGGCATGATTAAATACTTTCCACGTATTCAGCTGTATCTTCCGGCCGCTTCATGTACAAATCCCGCAACATTTGTTCATAATCGCTACCATCGTTCATAGCCAAGCAAACAGATCGGAAATCACAATCCCAGCCACAGTCGCGTGTAGGATTCGGATAACATATCAAATCAGGTCGTGCCATATCCAGATATTCATAATAAATACGTTCGCCAATATCCTTGATTTCTTTTTGGCTGCGGTGCACCTTTACACGATTAAAGAAAGTATTGCCTTTCTTTTGCAGCTCTTCCAGAATCGCAGAGTATTCAGCCATTGGCACATTTTCCCGGCCATCATAATATTCATCCAATACCTGCAAATACATCTGAGCTGTAGTGTCGCAACCCTTATTTTTCGACAAGCCGCCTTTAGCTAATGCTTCCGGCCGTGCAGGTACTTTTTTGCGCAACTGATTATAAATAACACCTTGCAGCTCAATACCCAGCAATTTTTGCAGCGCCCAGATATAAGAACCGCACTGCTCATCCAAAGGCAATTTAGAATTATCAAACATTGCAGCTGTTTTATGCTCCAGTAACCAGTACAGATCGTATTCATCCTGTACAATGGCATCGACCCGTAAAGCGTAATGCGCACCAGTATCAGTGCCATCAGGCGCGATAATCGGCACTTTCACCGACATTTCAGTTTTAAATACTTTAGACCACCATTTCGGGTCTTCTTCTTTCGCCCACATTTCATAGTGCCGTAATATACCGCTACCCAAAATGATTTGCTCGTCCAGCATGTCGACCTGCTCTTGCCACAAATCACCACGGGCTTTCATTTCATCAATTTGCTGAGCACACCATTTTTTGAACGGCGGTACTAACGAAACACCATCTTTGTAATATTGCTCCAAAGCATAATGAACGCCGGAGCCAAGCCATAATTTGTCGTTAACACGTTGCGGCTGTAAATTATTCCGCAAGTGCGAGGACAAATTCCACTTTCTCCGGCATCTCTTAAAAGCAATTCTATCAGAAGTCCGAATTTCACACATGTATTACTGACCCCCTTTTTAATATCACTTACATTTATAATTATATAATAAATCTAAATAAAAATCAACTAAAATTTTAAATTTTTCTAGCGATTTTTAATATATAAATGTATTGATATTCAATTTTAAAAAAGAGATCAATAAATCATAGCTCAATATTAAATTCAACTAATTTTAAACTGAATTCTGAACACGTAGTACTTGTTTAATTAGCGTATTGATTGCCATTCCCTCATTAATTATAGCATCTTTCATATTTAATATCTTCTCGATTACCTCATCTACTGTCTTACGACACACTATAGATATAATTAGAGGATTTTTCATTTGCCCATCTCTGTGTAATCTATCCTCTAACTGCTCCATGGTTTTCGGTACATAAGACTTATCTGCCAAGATTAACATTGAAGCATGTTGCAGGTTTAAACCTTCGCTACCAGTTTCAATTGTCATAGCCATAACATTAACTGTATCTACCTCTTTAAACATCTTCTTAGAATCATTTTGTTGTTTCGCCGTTTGCCCACCATGTAAAGGTACAGCATATGCACCTTTAACAGTGTTATTAATTGTCGATACAACAAGTTCAACAAAAGCTTTAGAAGTAGTAGCTATAACAACCTTAACACCCGACTCTACAGCTTCTTCTATTAATTCTAAGATAGCCATTATCTTAGAACCAATTACGGCTCCGCCTAGGATGGATGGCTCCAGTGCTAATTGCCGCAAACGTACAAGTTGAGCGAGCTGCGTTGAAGCACATAATACTTCTCCAGTAGATAGTGTTACTTGAGATTCTTCATCCATCTCTTTATACAGCTTAGCTTGTTCTGCTGTAAGGTCCAAATGAATGGTCTTGTAGATCTTATCGGGCAACTGAGGTAAGATGTCTTTCTTCTCACGTTTAATAGTATACGGGGCCAATATATACTGTAAAGTCTTAGCATTCTTGATGCCAATAACTTTATTGTACTGGTACTCATCTACCTCACAGAAATTAGCGACAAACTGTGTATAAGATTTAAAACGTTCAGGAAACATCACATGCAGTAAAGCATACAACTCATCAGGCTTATTTAACATAGGAGTACCTGTAACAATTGATAAGTACACCCACATTAATTTGCTAAACCCAAAAGTTTGTGCTGCTCGCATGTTTTTAAATCTATGACCTTCATCTGCCGCTACAAGATCCCAGCGAGTACTGAATATTGTTGGGTATTTTTCAGGCGTACGCAATGTAGCATGTGTAATAATGAAATAACGGGCATTAGTCTGCAGTAATCGATTTTTACGTGCAGCCGTACCTCTTACAATTACTGCCTTCTCATCTGCCCAAATTTGGATCTCTTCTGCCCAGTCATCCATCTTTACCTTGTTGCAGATGATTAGGATCTTATTAGCCCGTATCTCTTCTGCTAATCCTATAGTTTCAATTGTCTTACCAGATCCCATAGGATTAGCATTTAACGATACACCGGCCATCTTCATATAACCGATATCCACACGTTGAAACGGTCTCAGCAAGTGTTTGCGCCTTAGGCGGAGTCCATCATAATCTTCTTGCTCTTTAAAATGGATTAACTCCATATTACGTTTGTAGCAAGCTTCCAACCAAGCAGTTACATCAGGTGCAGCTTGAATACTTTCCTGCTGAAAAGTACCTAAAATAACCCTAGCATACACCTCATCAACAGGAAAAGAGTAGGTCCTATCTTTTAATAAAGTAGCACCTACCATATCCATACCTTTTTTATAAGTGACGCCTGATAAAACTAATCGCTTCATCAGGCCAGTCGTTTTATTGTAATCTAAGGTTAATTGTGGACGCATTTAAAGATCTCCCTTTACAATCGAATATTTCGCAAAGCACGTACAGTTGTTTATCTCTTACGTAGTAACATACAAACTTATCATCGGCTGAAGGATATGCTATACGACGTACATTATCCTTACAACGCACAACTATAGGATTGACATGTGCTAACTTACGTTCGTAGATACGCTCTGCATTACGCTGATGTTCATTAGCAGTAGCTTCTACTACCCGCCTTTTGAACGAATCAGCCATTCTTTTTGTACCTCCCGAACTTCTCATAATAAAGCAAATGTCTGATAGCGTCTCTTTCATGTGTAATAGGTGCATACAGGCCAACACGTTTTAGTTTTTCATCATTCCAGAAATGTTTTCCTTCTGCCGGTGTTTGACCTATTACAGGTATGTCATGCTTTTCACCTAAATATTTAATTACACCAATAGCTTCGATCTCCACAAACGTTTTCCATGCCTGTGCCGCTGCTTTATGCGCATATAAAGCGAAAATTTCGTATACTATTACATCAGGCTTAACTTTAAGAATTAGTTCTTCTAATCCTCCAGGATAATGCCAATCTGCAAAAGTACCACATACTACATTGGTAACTGATTGTTCCTTTACTTCTGATATACTACCATGAGCATAACCAGTAGTACCTCCCGGGTCAAAAGCTAGAACTGTTAACAAGATTACGTCCCCCTTTACAAATAATAAAGCCTTAATACATATCGTATCAAGGCTATCGAAACTATGATTTAACCGCAAAGCATATGATCAGGGGGTCAACCTTACATAACATGATAACATGCGGCTTTGCGGTTAAATCATCGTTCCGCGATATGTTCGAGGCTTGTGACACGCTACGCAATACCATTAATCAAGTTAATAGCCATAAGCCATCTACCATAACAAACGATATCGTAGCGTGTCACAAGCCCCGAGGGTGCTGAGTCCCTCAGGGCTCGCTGATTTTTTATAGTTGTTGGAGGGGTTTTTATGCGTGGAGACTATTGCAAATTTTTTGTTACATCAATGTGTATCTGTTTTGCATTATGTACGATCGTCAGCCGTAATCTAAGAGCCAAACCGCTGACACAATTCTATGAGGTTCTTCAACTACGCGATCAGTGTCGCGCTGGTTGTAAAACAAGCACCTCGAACTGTATAACATTGCTTATTCCTCCTTTCTTTAGGATTAATAAGTAACGCAATCAATAATATGCGAAGACGCTAATCTAGAATAAGCATCTCATCGCCAAAATAAGAGCCCCGTAAGACAGCTAACTCAGATCTTTCATACATACCCTCGCTCTTACACAAAATGCGTAAAGTATTATAACGAAGGCCATTACAGTATTACTTCACTAAGGCATTGACTGGCCATGAGGCTCATCCAAATAATTGTATCGGTTAATACAATTACTTGTGTGAACCTCATCGCATAACCGCGATGAGGTGGAGTGGAATTCTCCACAAACATACCCGTAAGTCGACTGACATCGGCCATCAGCGACTTACCAAAGGCACTCACGCAACTGCATTGAGGAGTGGCCCAAACCCTCTGCACAAAGGGCTTGTTATTGCGGCCAATACAGCCGAGGCGTGGCTGAAAGGTGCTCCGGGAGAAGCACTTGGCCGCAATAACAAGCCCATCGACGAAAGGATAAATCGATGGACTTGTTAGCTCTATTGCTTATACCAGATCTGCCGGAAAAGCTTTTTCCGTAGCCGCATCTACAGGAGCTTCCTCGGCAATACTGGTGATGTCTGCCACAGATGCTTCGGTATTGATCACCGCCGCAGCTTTGCCTTTTTTCCCTTTTTTCTCTTTGGCCTCTGCCTTAGCAGCTTCCTTGGCCGCAATTTCTTCCGGAGTCAGTTCCGGCGCCACAATTGCGCCGCTCTTGATACCGGCGATACGCTCATTGATTTTGGATACCCGGGCCAATGCCAGATCAGCGGTTTTTTGGTTGTGATCAACCAGCTGCTGCAGTTCATCCAGATCGAAAATATCCATATAACGGTCAACCGGCTGAGCTTTACCGGTTTTCGGTGCCTGCGGCACATGCTGCTCATACAGCCGTTTGAAAATTTTGCGAGCTTCGTTCGGAGTTTCGCGATAGCCGGAAATGGCGTGCTTTTCAACTTCTTCGCCGTTCACATAGGCAACAACTTCATAAAGGTATTTACCTTCGATTTCCGAAGGTTTCTGGAATCCGGTGACGCGAACGCCGCTCCGCTCTCTGTCAAATAATACAACACCTGCAGTAATCATTATGTTTTCCCCCTAATTTTTTATTGTGGTTTCTTTAACTATCTTTAATTATAAAGCATCTTTTATAAGAAATCAACGATTAATTTTAATTTATTTTATGTTATATTTTTGAAACGTTAAAGGGGCGTATTCTTGCACAATTTTTAACATTTCATTCGCCAATTGTCTGATTTCCCATTGTGCTTTCGGAGATGTACGCAGTTCAAAGAAATGCATCAATGCACGGGCATTGAGTGTTACCGTTTCATTAACACCGGTAGCTTCAGAAAAAGCAAACCGTGCATCTTCTTTAGGAATTCCCATTTCCACCAAGGTGCGATAAACCCCGTAGCCACTCATGACATGATCAGCGTAGATCTCCAATGCGCGTTGATCTCTTTCGATCGACGGCGGAGTGATATAGCGGTAAGGTTTTTTACTGTAATCGGTATACCGCTGAGACTCTACCGTAGGTGAAACACCAATTCTATGGCGAGTAAATTGTGCCAAAAGAACCCGGCTAACATCCTTGATAGCAAAAGTGAAACTGATGTGCTCGAATACCGAAGTATGCCCGCTCACCAGGCAATTCTGAATTAAAGATATTTTAGGCTCCGTTTGGTAGCATTCAGCAATAGCGCGGATCACGACACTATCCAACGGAGTGCAGCCAATAATATTGAGCCCAGGAGGTGTAACTGTATGTGCAACTAAAGTTACTTTCATTTTAATTATCCTCCGTAGCAGGTTTTTTGTTTCCCAACCCACTTTCCAATATGAGTTTAAGCATATCCAACGGGATACCGACTTTATCAGCCAGTAAGCTAATTGCCACGGATTTAGCAAAACCGTTCAGCATATCAGACGCAGGCAATAAGAAAGTGGGCGAACAAGCCGATATCATATTACAATTTACCGATTTGCCGTCCCCACTATCCTTACCTAATAATAAAACGGCATCCGACAAATCAGAGTACGTTTCCAGAAACTGTGTGCCATCCTTTTTATTTACTTCAACGACGATCTTAATATTAGCCACCTCGTTGAATTTCAATCTAGTAATACCCTCTTTAATTTTTTCCATTAATAACATCTCCTTTTCAATTATCTTGTTCTAAACAAGCCATTCTTGCTTCGTGCGCCATTACATCACAGATTTCATTCCAGTAGACGCCTTGATGCCCTCTTACATGTGTCCAAGTGATGCGGTCCATATACTTAGACACTATTTTGAAAAGTTCACGCCATAAATCCTGATTAGCCACCTCCTTACCATCATAAGTTTTCCAGTCGCGCTTTATCCACTGAGACCACCAGCGCTCTTTAAAACAATTGATTACATAAGCGCTGTCACTAAGTACTTCTATTGGACCTTGATCGACGTACTTTTCGACCCAAATACGTAGGCCTTCTATAACGCCTGTAAGCTCCATGCGGCTATTGGTAGTACCTAATACACCTCCTGATCCATGATGTATACTTTTATCGCCCTCTTTAATTAAAAGGACATAAGCGTATCCTCCACTATTTGTTTTACGACCACTACTACCATCGGTATATAACTGAAACACGCAATCATCTCCTTCCTAGGTGGATTGCTTGATATGTTCTTTGACTACGCTACAAGCTTTGTGGCAACCTGCTTTAGCTGAACGACATTTAATACAACACTTGCTGCAGTAATCAAGCTGATCATCGTTACTACACCGATCGCCCCATTTACTATCAATTACATACTCGCAAGTAATGCTCATTCATCATCCTCCCCATCTACATAAGATATAAGTATACCTTGTTGCACAGCCATTATAGTTAGTAGAGACCAACCATTACTAACGGCTACCAAATCAAGATCCAATAAACAGTCGCACACATAGCGATAACCAGTAAGTCCTTGCAAAAATCCCGTCACTTGCTCTTCATCAGCCTCAGGATTCATTGAGATCAAAGCATTGACATATTCATTTGTCAATGCTTTAAAAACTGACAAAGAGCTTTTTGAATACTTCGTATGCACAGAATTGGAACAGATTGTAAATATTGCGCGTTCAGAAGCGTTAACCTTATTAACATCCGCATAATACTTAAGATACGCTTCTTGTAATTCTTGTACATACATGAATTGTTGGCGTGCCCATTCTTTAGCAGCTTCCCATTCTTCATCAGGTATAGGGTTTTCTGGATTATTAACAAACTGCCAATCTTTAGTAGACCAGAAATCGTCAGGCATAAACAAATTAACGTATGCGACATCACTTGTATTGTTTTGCGATGTAAATGTGCCATCGACATTCATCACTACTAATTCATAGTTATGTCGTTTGGGTACTTTGGCATAAGTAGCTATCGTCAAACGTCCCTTGCCATTGCGATATAATGCTCTGCCTTTATGCTCTTGTACCTTACGTGTTTTAATATAAGGTACTTGATAGCTTAACATTAATAATTTATGCATGTACTTAATATCTGATTTACTCATAATAACCACCCTTAATTCAATAATGAATTCTGTATAAGCTGTAAACCTTCGAAACCAGTAAACAATCCTTTTGCATAAGCCGAGCGATTAGCTTCCAACCATCCATAAGCTTCAAGTAATCCCAGATGCAGTGACAACGCTTTGACCCCTTCATAATCAAACATACTGATTAGTCCAGAGTCTCGGATGACAACCAATTCATCCAAGACCGAGTCGGTTAATATTACGGGCAACGTGTCCATGTAATCCTCCTCTAAAATTGAAGTTGAGATGCAGTGAAATCACTTCCTCTATATCTCACAATTTAATTATAATATAGAATCTTAGTTGTGATCAAGATGAATTATTTTGCAGTGTTTACCGCGGCAATACCACCATCGATCCCAAGCACGTAGATAGATACATTAGGATTAGATGGATCTTGATAACATGTGATGTTATGCAACGCTGAGCGATATACCCATTGCTTCTGCAGATTAACACCTGCAACAGTCGTTGCCATACTAGCCGTCCACCAACCAAATAACAAAGCCATAGTTACCCAAGCAATCTTTTTCTTCACAGTAACACCTCCATTTATTTGTAGATCCTGAGTAAGGATCTCACTGCCTAAATATATTGGACATATTGTGTGAAATGATTATCTTGCAAATGAGTGCAAAGGGTATTCTCCCAAGTATGTTGATAATAATGTTGCATTAAGCTACGATATTCCTCAATCGATATAACCTTGATAGGCTCCAGAAACATTGTGGTTCTCGCAGGATTACAATGTATTACTCTCGCAAGATATAAACCACCATCTACCTCTATCTGAGAAATATAATCCCTGTGTACGAAGCAAACGATCTTATTAATATAGCCAATAAGTGCTCCGTTATTTCCTTTATCAAACTTAACAGGATGTATCGTATCCTTGTACAACAAATCAAAGTCAAGTATCATAGCATCATCTCCAGTGTAATAGAATGGCTTCCGCCTAAGGACAATGTTATTTAGTGGATTTAATAGGCTGTTGCCAACCGTTACGCTCAGCGATAATCTGCCATTGCGGTTTCATTGTCGCAATCATGTTATTACAGTAGCTGAGCGTCGCTTCTATAATTGGTTTGATATAATTGATCCATTCCTGATTGTTGACTGGTACAATAGAGCCCTCTCTGACTCTACGACTTGCGCCAGGTTTAATATAATAGCCATATGCCGTGATGAGTTGCTCAGTGAGTTCTTTTAACCTTTCATCTTCACATATAGAGCTGATCTTTACCAGACGATTAATTTTAGTAGAAGATCGATCTATGCTGCGTACAACAACGATCACATTTGTGTAGTCTTTGCCTGCCATTGTGATTACTCCTCCTCAACTTTAATTAACTGCTCAACAGGATAATGAAGCGTTACATAAGAGCACATAAGTTTACCAGGGATTATCACATGGTAGATCTCTAACTGAACCACAGCAATACGTTGAACAGATCGCCATATCCAGCCCTTGGCGGAATGCTTTATTTCTTTAACTACACCAGGTAGATGATATTCTCCGAACGGAGCCAATACATTATCACCTTTAAAGATGCTAGCCATGTGATATCTCCTTTCATTATTCGTTGCGCGCGTTTCCAATCAATTCAAAGATGTCTTCATTTTTAACTTGACCAACTTCTTTGCGTGCTTGATGTTCTACTGCGAGAAGATCAAACACCTCATAATTAAATTCAAGCGCATTGCAAGTCGCTAATGTGCTTAAGAAGTCAAAGATCTGCTCATCAGTATAACCTTGCTTCTCACGCAACATCTTGAAAGTGTTGTAAAACTGTGCAAACATTCTCTCGTCCATAACGACGCTCGTTTTGACCGCAGATGATTCCACATCGACGAAGATACGTTCTGCAGTACTAGCGTTCTCCGCCACCACATAGCATTGCCGGTACGCCTTAAATAATTTAACACCCATTTCAACTTTGCACCTCACATTTAATAAAGATATTTTGTTTATCAATCCAGATTTTAACACCGTTATCTAATTCTAATTGAACACTGTGCATATCTTGATCACATACTTTACCTTGAATAATTCTATTAAAAAGAATTCCTTCAACATGTTCTCCTACATGCACTTAGCTAAACCCCTTCCTATTTTATATTGTTTTAATACCTTTCTTTGCACTAGTATTAGCTATGATTGTGGCTAACTCGTAAAGCCTTGCATGTGTCCTTGGACTGATATGTGCTACTACTTGCAGATTGCTCCATGCAGCATACCAATGATTACAACATTTTATTGGACTAAGTTCCCAGTCCAACGGACAATGCTCATAGCATTTACACGGAGTAAGCTTATCGCTTTGTAATATCTGTTTAACATACTCACATGCAAAACAATGATATAATGGTCGGGATTCATGCTGAGCCCATCCTGGCCAATCTCGTTTATTAGCTGTAGGATGTACAGCTAACCATAACCAAAGCTTATTATGCTCTGTAAGATTGAACTCCATAATTAATCTCCTTACATATTAATTATCATCCTTTGTCCATAGTTTCATATATCTCCATGGAACGGTTTGACCATTCGCATTCCAAGACGTCTTACCATCAGCAAAAGCGGTTAATTGCCCGATATTATCAACTTCGGCAAAGTAACATTTTTCCCATGGATAACTTTCATTATCGAAGTTACGTACTAACACTTTCTTGTTAGGTGGTACTAAAGACCAGTCAACACGATCAGCTTCCTCTTTACATAGTGTCGCTAGTTCTTTAATGCAATCAGGACATAACGATACAGTATTACATGTTTTATCGTTTACAATTTTTCTGTTTGCTCCTCGTGTACACAGCCAGCATGAGCAATTGGCTGATATAGTATCCACAAATTTCATTGTTTTGCCTCCTTTAATTAAATGATCATTTAAACCCGAAAATCTTACAAATACAACGGAAGATCCAGAAATAAAACACTAATGCTAACAATGAATCCATATAAAAGCCTCCCGGTAACTACCTTTCATTGACGCGGTACACTTTTGTGATCCGCTAAAATAAAAGATAGTTTTCTTTAATTATATCATAGAACATTAGTTGGAATCAATGAGAATTTAGATTACCTAAGGCACTGTTTCTAGATAACCTCCAAGCTTATCAGAATACTAACGAATGAAAAATAAGTGGATTCGAAATATTCAATTAATTTACTACTCTGAATATTCTGATAAATGTCTCCTGTATAGAGACATTTGTAAACTCTATAGTCTAGAATCAGCAACCTCACACATCGAAAAATATTTTAACCCCCTGTATATATAATTATAAATTTTGTTTTATATGCACCCCCGTCTAATTTTTTCTCTAATGTGTGTGAAAAATCAATGAATTTATCATGATCAAATAGAAAAAACATAGGTTTTCATATGGTTATCTCAATAAATTCATTAATTTCCATGCCCATCTCCCTATTCATTCTTTATTAATGATGAATAATTTATACTAAAACATAGAAAACACAAGGCTAAATCGATAGATACTATTTAAACTCCATGAGATTTATTCGAACTGACTCCTAGATAGAATTAGTCATAATATAGTCAAGGAATAAATAAATATATAATAATAATAATAATAATAATAATAATAATATAATATTAATTATTAATTATTATAATATAATAGAACTCCCCAATTATATTATACTATGCAATAGGGTAAAAATCAACGGGAATTTTTTATTCCTCATGATTTTCTTGTGTCTCCACAAGGCTTTCTTGAGCATCCAATAATGTATGTTTGTCTCGTGTCCAATTGCTGACTGATTCTTGGATATCACCAAAGAACTCAGGATCTAAATGGTTCAACGATATTAACGCCATTTTTAAGACCTGCAATGGTGTATCCAATAGGATCTCTTGCTTTCTTAACTTTTGCGTTAATGTCTCATGCAACAAAGGGAAGGACTCTTTTTTTGTGTCTTGTAATGTGAACCAAAGAGAATTGATATGTTTGTGCATTTCAGTATAATAGTCACCGACCGATTCTACCTCAGCTACATGTACATGTTTTCCTTGCCGCATGTACGTGATTAATTGCTTTGGTTGAATATTCGGTCGGTGACTAACTATGTTTTTACCCGACACAGGTTCCCCGGCGTCGATTAAAGCTTGTTTATTTTTGTCAGCAATTTCAATTTCTTCTTTGGTTCTCCGTGTTCTCTTCGTTGCTTTATAGCCTTCTACCCAAACGAGAGCTTCAGCGGGATTTACCATCTGTCTTACTTTTCCATTGAATTCAACAGCGTGCACAGGTAATCCTGTTTTGATGTAGTTATAAACAATTTGAGGCAGTACGCCGATCATCTTACCAAACACTACAGGAGTTACATAATCAACATCATTATTTGTGCTTATATCCACTTGTGACATCTTTTCCACTCCAATCAGATTTTTCGTATACCTTAAAACCTAATCTTTCCAATGCAGCATTGCTGCGAAATGCATCAGGACCTTCTCTAGGCATCATGTTTAACAAAGACAGAATCAGAGTAGCAGGAGAATAGTACTTACCATCAATGATAATGTAATACTTAATAATACGATGAGGACGTACTAAATCTTTAGCTACTATGTCAAGGACCTGTTGCTTGGTGATCAAATACTTAACACCTTTTACAACGATGAGCGTACTGTCACCATTATTATAGATCTTTGCACACGCTTCTCCAGGCATAATTTTCACCTCCTTTCTATAATGACTCTATCGAACCTGCTTGTCAAATAACAAGCAAGCTCAAACAATCATTATTGTTCATCACGTACTTTTTGCAGCGCATCAGCTTCTTTATCAAGACCTGCTGCACGATACCATAGAACCATTTGATCCAGGATCTGAATGGGTTCCCAGATAAGCACCATTTTGTCATCAGGATTCTTGTCCTTTCTGGTAGCATACCACACATCTGCTTTGTCCACAACAATGTGTGTTCTCCCTGAAACTTCACTGACCCACAAACAATCTTCAGGAATAGTCTTACTCCGGATCCAGCCATACACCATTTGATTCGGACGATTGATATGATTGGCATACATAATGGGTGTCATCAATTTTAACGTCTCATCCATAATTATCCCTCCTAATTATATTATACCATATTTTTGAATCTTATTCAATTGTAATTTACTTGTTATCGAGTGATATACCATAGATATCTTTGATCCAGCTTTTCAGCTTGACATCATAATTAATGATGCCTTCCCAAGTAAGACATGATTCAAAGACCTCGTCCGGTCTTATTTGTTGTAACAAGAAATCCTTACTAGTATCATCTGCTTCAAGATCAAACATCTGTTGACGTAGGATCTTGAGAATATGCTCAGGGTATCGCATACTGTTAATCTTACAAAGCGTTCCCTTCAGTGCAGGTGAGATACAACCAAGATCACCATTCGATAGAGGACATGTATCACATTCTCTGTCAGTACAGAACTCATTTATAGCACTAATTGTGTCCTCTAAGACATTCGCCATTTGTTTAACCGTTGTTACTACCATTTTAATACCACTCCCTTACATATCTAATATTGAACAACTCAGCTTCTGCATCATGTAATTGCATGTGCAAATCACGAAGATCATCGACCCATTGAAGACTTCCATCATTATTACGTTCCATGTCTACAATGGAATCTTTTATCCGTTTAATCTTTTGTTTGAGTTCTAGTTCGTCCACCATCTTCCAACTCCTTTACTGCATGGCACATATGTGTGATTAAGCAGCTACCTGTACATGTGCGAAGAGGACATCTATCACATTTTTGAGCAATCTTACAAAAATCAAGCAGCTCAACAATCAACGTAGAGAGCCCAACAGCCATAGCTTTATATTTATCCATGATTACGTCTTACCTCCCTTCTTACATTTTCCATATAACGCAACAAGCATAGCGGTGAATGTTGTATATTGAAAACACAATTATTGCACAAATGCGCGTCACAATATTCAGTCAGCTCTTCTGACATCTTATCAAGTTTAACGATTAGTTCTTCGTTTGTCATCTGTTTACCTCCTTACTTTAAGCCATATAAAAGACTGAACGCAACGATAGCACAATAGAAATATAAGAAACTACGAAAGATCACATCGATAGAATCACAACGATCTTCTTCCATGATATCTCTCCTTTCTGTAATTATCTACCAATATTGTAACACAGGATAGCATTTCTTAATTTATACACCACGCAAGTGAGCTGATCACAATAAGGATATCGCCACTCGAAATTAGGTGTACATTTTTTGAACGGTACATTAGGACAACCATCTTTAGCTGTGGGACATAATTGTTTACATTGTAAGATTGCTAATTTCTCAGCTAAAGTTCTGACCCGTACTTCATCATCGTAATAAACATCAGGATTATCTGCTGTTTCACTAATGTAGACTTTTTGATCTGCTAATAACACAAGTTCACCTCCTTAATATGATCTCCATACGAAGCACCAGCCCTAGGCGAAAGCGATGCCTCGTCTTGCAAATCACATTGATTTCATTTTATGGATTTCTTCAATTAATGATTGAAGTTGTGCAGCAAAGCATTTACCGTTGAGAGGTTTCAAATAACATTGTGAGCACGTAATATATTGACATGCTCGTTCACATAAGAAATCATGTATCTTGTTAAGTGCTTGATCGACGTTAACAGTTAAGAAAGTAAGAGCAAAGTTTTCTTCTGGTATTGCAGGTAAGTGTCTAGAAATACGTTCTTCCAATAACGAAGCAATGCAGCCATTAGGATGATACAGAGCACAGACAGTACAATCAGCTGGACGATTTTCCGCACAGATAGGTTGTAATGCTTCTTGTGCCTTTTGTAACATCTGTAAGACATCTTCGTCTTTCATTGTGATGCCTCCTCCACGTGCTGCACATTGAAGAACTGTAATGCAACACACATTTCAAACTGTTTGATACTGAGCGGTGTACTTTTATGAGAAGCGCACCACCATTGAATGTATTGTCGATACAATGAGTGCAGATTACCTGAACCATTGAAGATCGGCATTTCCTGAATACTATTTAAGAAAGTTGCCAGTATTTTACCCGTTTGACTTACTTTTAGCTGATGCACGCGCATTCTTCCTTTCTTTCAACGTTCTTTCAATAACTGTAAGACTGCAGGGTAATGAAGCACCAAGTACACATTTAGTACAATGTAATTGACACTTACAAAATTGCGAGAGGTGTTTCTTCACTTTCTTAAGATGTTTAACTTCTTTCATGTGTGGTCTCCTTTTCTCTTATTACCTTACGTAATTCAACAAGAGGACAAATACTATATAGTGCAGCTGAAACAGGGCAATTATCACAAATATGATAACGTGCGCACACAATAGCAAGCGGATAAACTGCTTGTTTAATGAGTGTTAGATCACTAAGACGATGTGACAAACTACTTCACATCCTTTCCCTAGGTGGATTGCTCTTGCTCTTACTCTTGCTCCTGCTCTTGCTTTCGCAGTTTGTCTTCTTCGATGATGGCTTTTGCTTTATCGAAGATGTGTGCGATGTTGTTTGCACCACGTGAATAACCATAAGTGTAGATGTCTTCGCCATCGACTTCATTGAGCAGAATGTATACTGCTTTGTTTTCGATTGCTTCGACAATGAGTTCAGGCTTCACTTTGAAACCTTTGAGATACAGCTCGCACATTGCTTGTGCACTTTCGAGATTAGGCATATGCCCGATCTTGATGATGTGTGAACCTTGCAATAGCTCCGCGACATAAGTGTCTTCATTGACTCTAGTCGTACGTGCTACTTCAAGATACGGATGAAGCGATTGATGCTCCGGGATGATTCGCTTAACTGATTCAGGTTTGAAAGACCATTGCGCTGTGTTGTCAAGCACCAGATATGTGTGGCGGGATGTTTTGTCTGAATTGGACCAATCAAAAAATAATACGATCATTGTGTTGCCCTCCCTTATTTTATTTCGATACTTTTAAACTTGATGAATGTGTCCCATTCGCCTGTGAGATGGTAATTATCAAGCCGCGCTTGGAAATTAAGAGCTTGGATGAGATGCTCTTCGAAATGATAGGTTCGGATTCTTGTGTGACTTCTGGCATCTTTTTCGAAACTGTTAACGAGCTTTTGAAATAAATCTTGGATGAAGAGATCGCCCGGTACTTGTATTCGGATTTGGATTTGGGTTTGAGTGTGGATTTCACGGATACATTGGATAAGATCTGATTTCTTCATGTGTCTCCCTCCTTTCTTTATGCGGGTTTTATGGTAAAATTTTATCTTTATATTATTATTATATAGCAGAATTTTTTGGAAATCAAGAGTTGTGCTTTAATTTTTATAAAAGTTTGGCATGAGATTTGCAGTTGAGAGATAACCTTGCGATATCTTTGATTGATGTGAGACAGTGGAAGAGAATCTGGGCCACCCAGCCGTGTTTAGCTCGCCTTTGTCGAGTTATCCACAGCTTTTCTTATATAATCTAACCCCCGAAATGTATTAAAACTAAATGAATATAATTGAACGTGAATTTGTATGCAGCGACTTTTTTCTCTTAAAATTCATGCGATTCTGATTGAATTAACTATGGAATAAAACGCGTTCTCAAGACTTTAGACGTTAAAATTTATACGTGGTTTAAAAAATATCTGAGGTATAGTGGCCTATCCTTGAGAAGTTGTATCTGAGCCACATAAAAAGACGCTCAAATTGTGGACTTGAGCATCTTTTTACAGTGAATTATGCCCAGAGGACCGGCGGCGCTATTAGTGTCGAATTTGCGAGTTAAGCTAAAAATCTTGGTGCAATTATCATGAAAGCTAATCCTGCTACGATGCATAACATCGCGAAAACTTCCATTTTACTGTCCTCCTCTCTGTGATCATCTTGTAATAACATGTCCTTTTACAGGTGCATCTCGTATTTGCATAGCTGCATTTTGCACGATTTTCGTGAATTCCTTAATCATTGGCGAATCCGAATCTTTATGTGTTAATAGGTAGATCAACTGTGGTTGTGCTGCATACCATGTATCATAAAACGAAGCATCGCTGCAACCATTCGGCAAATTTAATGGGCAATTATCGCACATCTCTGTAGGGCCTCCCCAATTAGCTATTTCAATAACTATACCAACTGAAGAGGCATATTCGCAAGCATAGCAACCATTTAGTGGATAATCAGTATGCGTATCTCGGTGAATATCGAAGAAACTATTTTTAGTTTCTGTAGGGTTTTTAGATAGCCAATCCCACATTTCTTTGTGTTTCGTGTGCTCAAATATAAGGGTACCCATGATAAAATCCTCCTTTTACTTTGCGATTGCACCATAAATCGCATGGCGTACATCCGCTAAAACCTTGTCTCCAGCTAAACAAATAGCGAATTTTTCCAGCGGAACTGACACCTGAATTTTGGATTTCTCACCGCTGGAAGACACTTCTCTAATGCCGATCAAGATGGTTTTTTCATATTTATCCTTGCGAATTGTCAGCTCACATCTGCTACTCATCGCGCTTCCTCCTCCGCTTTTCTGTAGTGTGCGCAATTCTCGATCACGCCAAAATAGATAGGCGTAACATCGTTTATTGCATAACACCACGTCTTAATGCAGTGCTTTCTTACGTCGAGTGTATCTTCTTTTTCTTCAGGTAAACCTTCATCTTGGCAGTAATCACAGTGAAAACATGCTGAAAATTTAAATTTTTTATACGACATTGCCTATTCCTCCTTCGTTAAATCCCTACAAGGTTTATCTTTCAAGTTGGGAGACGCCCTTAAAAATGGAACTTTTAGGAGCTAGACAGACTGGTAGCCTTAAAAAATTACGACTTGACGAAACTAAATATTCGGAATTTTCTTGTGATCAGAAGCGTTTCTTCTTGATTGTTGCGGCTACGCTTCTTCCACTTGTCCGACTTTAATGTGGATTGTTTGGTTTTACTGGAGACCCTTTAAGCAGACTGTCGGTATATCGTGATACAGGCAGACTACTGTTAGCTCGGAAACACTTAAAAAAAATAAGGAAGGATCTTACGATCCTTCCCTGTTCACTTCGTTATTGTTTAACTTCTTCCGGCTGTTTGGCCGCGACGATTTTGTCATGTACTCCTTTAAGACTGTTCGCCAGGTCAGTTTGTCCGGCTTCGTTGAACCAGCCAACCAGCATTTCCAGGATCTTTTCCGGATTGCTCGACATCAGGATCGGACCGGACCCTGCTGCTTTGCCACCACGGGTTGCCATGTAATTGTTCATCGCTTCCACATTGATCATCGGTTTTTGCTGAATTCCATCCAACTTAACGATGTCGTCCGGGAAGTTGTCCTTCTTGATCATCTGATAGATCTGTTGAGGCTGCTTTCCGATCAGCTTGGCATAGGCAATAGGACTCAGGTACGTTGCCTCGGATTTGTTCGTTTCCGGATTGATTTGATTTTTGTTCGTCATGATAAAACCCTCCTATTATTTTTATTCCGAGATACGAAATTGAATATGAAATTTTGTATCTCTTTATTATCTATATTATATCATGGAAACATAGTTGGAGTCAAGCTTTTTTAGGCTGACTTTTAAAAATATTTTAAATTTATTTTTGTCAGCCTCGGCTAGTTGAGGAAGATCATTCTCGCAGTTCGTGCCCTAGGCGATAGCCGCTTCCTGCCCTTCTATGGAAGATAGATAAGGGATGATCGTCGAGCCGGACGGGCGGGCGGGCGGGGAGGTTTGTCTCCTTGCCGTCTATTCTTTGAGGCTGGAGGTTACAGACGGACAGACTTCTAGCCGGCGACACAGATCGGCTTGGGTAGAAATACGGATGTACAGGCAGTCCGGGGGGGGGGCTCTACTATTTTCGCTCCTAACTGTTAAACTTTGCATTTGCTAGCTTACCTCCTTTATTTATTCTTCCATTTTAACCATTCTAGATGTGTTATCTTTTTCACTAATTTTACCTTGAGCATCTTGCCGTAATACTTTTCATATTCTTGGAAACTAGGTATTGTTTTCTTTTTTGTTTTACCTCCAGTTCGCATAACTGCGCCATCACTATAATAACATTCATATACTTTATATAATCTGGCCATTAAACTTCACTCCTCTTCTTCTTTTGATAAATGAACTTCTGTGCCATCCATCCAATCAGTATCTGGATTGTTATACTTTTCATCGAACAATTCGCATATAGCTGTTCTGCTTATAAGATACTTAGTACTCAATGATAAGCCATCGTCTTCTATATAATCCCACAACGTAGCTATATCACAATACTGTATAACATATACATCTGCTGATAGACTTATTTCATAGTGACACTCTCCTTCGTATATTTTTGCTTTGTCTATAAATTCTTTGAGGAAATCCATTTCCTGTTTGAACCAAGAAGTAGTTTTAAATACTTCCCAATCAGCTTCATTAATTGCAACCATTTCATTCATCCGGTCTACAGATATTACAGCATGTACTTCACCATTATACAATTTAATCATTATAAACCTCTCCTCTTATTTTTATTTTACTTCGCTAAAGTGTGTTTCTTCAAAGGTAATATCATCATCTTGCTTCAAAGGTTCTTCGATCATTGTGCTATGCGCTAAAGCATCTTTGTCTACGCAATCTACTAAATAATATACTACTGGTTTTGTACCTTCTAAAAGCATTGCTGAGGTATCGTTGAAAAGCTCTGACAAGGGTACTTGTTTCAGATGTACTACACCCAGTAATTGGTTCGCCACATTAATTAGATTCCTTTCCAAAGCTTCTAGCTTTGCTATATGCGCTTCACAACTAATCTTTTCATAATTGAGTTGCACATCTTCAATAGCATTAGCTAATCTTCTTAACTGATCTACTACAGCTAATTCATTATAGAAACACATAATTATTTTACCTCCTCTTCAATATTGTATTGGCTCAGATCTTCCAGCACTACGTTAGTAGGATCAGTGATGTTAAATATAGTTACTTGGCTATCTGAATCACCATTCACAAAGCTATTGTGGATATTACTTAGTACGTGTTTAACAGCACTGTCAAGACCTATAAATTCACTATGGAGACAATCTGCTACTTTTGCACAATTTTCAATACATGCTTCACAGCATTCTTCTTCTTCTGCATCATGATTATCTACTACACAGAAGTAACTTAAATCGTGCACAGGAAATACGTCATTGCGCAACGCTTGTTTTACAGCTTCGAACACATTAATACCTGATATAGTTTCAAAGCCGCCAATACCTGTATCATCTTGATGTGTGACTAAATAACGCTGCATAGTTTCTTGTCCTTTCTCTTCGGTACATACTGAGATATCTTCTGTAAATTCTTCTAATGTTGTACTGATAGGTTGATTGTTCTTATGATCCCAACTATCTTGATACTTTATATACTTGTAAAGCATATGCTCGATAGCCCAAGTATCATCAGAGCAACTAATTAATTCTACTTGAATACTGGCACGTGTTTCTTCGTATGGCTTATCATTTTCATCCATACCACCTTCTCCAGAAGTAGCTACCAAAGTTAAATCATAAATATTTGAGCTACCCATATCAATACGCTTATCAAGCTCGTTCAACATGATTTCCAATTGTGCACGCAGTTCAGCTTTCAAATTAGTTTTCAACATAATAAATCTCTCCTCTTATTTTTATTTTACTACTTCTACACTGACTTCTAAGCCACACTTGGAACACTTCCAACCTTTAACTTCATCACATTCAGCATCTAAATCTCTTACTAAATTAGGAAAATCAGTTGGCACACCTTCTTCGTTATGCGGTACATTAGGACAATTGTCATGGTAAAGATATATTTTACCATTAGGGATTTCAATATAATCTAAACCAGGATTAGCTACGATAACATCTTCTTCGTTGACTTTTTGTACTTTGCAGCCCTTATGATATGCTACACCCTTAAAAAGATCACCTTTAAGATCAAAAACTTCACCATCAGGTTCATAGCTAAGAAGCTCCTGTGTTTTTACTACTGTTTGCCATTCCTCTTTATCAAAATGTGTATCAATTTTACTGCGTACTTCAGTCTCTGAAATAACTTGGTCATCGAGATACGTAAGAGAAGCATATTCTTCAGTCAAAGAACTTTTATCCATACCTTCATAAACAGGTAAAGCTTGTAATTTAATACGCAAGAACTCATATGCTTGATCTGTTTGAGAATCAACTTCGAAGCCATCAACAAACATACGATCCAACAATTGTGCAAACTTAGCCATAGCTACCTCTTTAACTTGTTGTTTATTAATTTTCGACATAATAAATTTCTCCTTTTATTTTATTGAAAGCCTCTCACCTTTCATGTCCTCACTGTCAAGATGTTAGTTATTCTTCAATCTGGTCAAGGACTTTTTCAAGGTCAACGGCTACTTGCTCTTTGCCTGCTTCCCGGAAGAACTCAATGACCATCTGAAGTACTTGCTTAGGGTTACCAATCAACTTCACTTTACCGTCTTGCTTCTGTCTCCTTTCCTCCCTAGCCAGGAGCAAGTTTTGCCACCATTCTTCTGCTTTCTCTCTGATCAAGAACGGTTGATCATTCTTAGCATCGATGACATACACATTATTTGGAATTTTACCATCTGCCATCTTCTGATACAAATACTGAGGACGTACACCTTTCTCGGTAGCAAACTTGTAAATTGACACTACATTTTTGTCAGCCATTACAAACACTTCCTTTCTTTTCTTCTACTTTGATTACTACATGATTACCTACCACCTTGTCTAAAGTATACTTCACCTCCTTGATAGAATAACATACATCACAAGTAACTGCTTCTACAAAAGCCTTATTATCTCTGACATGTTCGAAGATGTCCGACAACGAGTAATAGCTAATAATATACTCACCTCCTTTAAGTTCATTATGCAACGGTAAACCACATTTGTTACAACATACAACACGATCACATACCTGCCTTGTCTTACCTTCAAATAAATAGGTTAATGCGTCTAACTTTTCATTGTCTTGTAACATGTTAATCTCTCCTTTTATTTTTATTTTATTTCCGTAATGTTATTTTATGCTCAATGCACCAAGCATTTACAGCTTCAATATTATTATTTGCAGGTTTAACATTTTTAGTAGCCGCATGTTGTATCAATCTCCAAACACCATCACGTTTACTTATCTCAAGTGTAGAATGTTTATCATTTACACATACATGATAAATAAACGAATCACCACGTACACAAGCTTTTACATAACCACCTACACAATGTTTCATTAGCCTACCTTCTTCTAATAGAGCATTAGATGTTTTAATTTGTACTATTTGCTTGGTATCAGGTGCAGGCCCTGCAGGTAAATCAACATTTTCACCCATATCTGCTAGCCAAGACTTTTCAATACGATCTTGAGATTGTGCAAAGGCTATATCAGGATCCGTACGCATACCGTTCACCAAGTCTTCAGCTAAAATCTCATCTAGTAGATTAACGTACGTAAAAGTTATACGTTCTTCATTAGCTCCATAGCGAGTACGTACTTTGTGCATCTTAGAATTATGATATTTTAAGATTAACCACTGTAGTACTACTCCAGAAACATCACGTAAAGAGCTCAGATCTGCTGAATCTATTTGGTATTTTCTGGAGATGTAAAACTTCATAGCACTTCTAATTTCTGATAACTCATGTTGCCGCCAAGCAAACATAGGATTAAATAGAATAGCATGTGCCTCTTTCTTAGAAAATCCATGATTTACTAATTGTTTAGGTGCCATACCTGCATACAATGCAGCTTGTACACTTTTGTTGTTTATGAGATCGAACATTTTGTTAGCTGTAAATTTTTCTAATGTGTTTAATTTATGTCTTATCTCTTCTGTTATACCATCACAATTCTGCCATCGAGTTATATATGCTTCAGGTATATTTTTATTACGTATTTTAGTAACTAGATTACCGTGCTCATTAGTGAACATATTATCTAAGTCTTCAACAGTGTAGTCATACAAAGCATGGCTCATAATATGATGCACAGCCATATTTGTTGCTATAAGAATTCTTATTCCGTTAGTTATTTGTTGTGGCGTTAATATAATATCTCTGAAGTGCCCTAATGCATAGTAATTGACCAATCCCATAATTTCAGCTACACAATGGTTACCAGGTATTTTTAATACCTCAGTTACTTCTACATATTCAGCAATCTTTAAAAAGCCTTTGAATGTTAAACTTTTAAGCTGTTGTTTGGCTTGATTATACACATCTTCAGCATCAGGATATTTTTTGACTATTGCCGCATATAGAAGATAACTATCCACATCTAACGATAATCTAACCATATTATCTCTTACTTTGCGTTCAGTTGCAGTAGGCCAACTACCTGAGCATTGAAATATAACATATGTGGCATGTCTAATAAAATCTTCAAGATTCTCGTTACTACGACCACCTTTACCCCATTTTCTTTTAGACATTTTTCCATTATAGCCTACTACATCTAACTCCATAGTAGCTACTTCTTTTCGATATAATGCTATTAAGTCATCAAGAGAAGTGTAACGATCCAATTTACCCGCAGATACGAATTGATTTACTAATATTACCATTTCTTTCATAGTTGCCATTATAAATCTCTCCTTTTATTTTTATTTGCTCGCCTCTCACCAAGCTTGTCTTCGCTGTAACACTTAGATAACTATTCAGCTTTAGTTTCGACTAGATTGTCTACATCAATGGACTTTATATCGATATTGAAAGCTTTGCACACAGCTAAGATCCCTTGATGCACTTTGTTTAGATCTGCTGCATCCATAAGCTCTTCGATATGCTCTGTGCTACTATGCAATATCTGTAGATAATCACCAACCACATAAGACATCAAATAGTTAACTGCTTCTTGTTTATTCTCATTTGTATTACTACCTACTAAGCCTAACTCTTTAATAACTAATTGTTTAGCCTCTTCAAGTGTATCACACTCACCCAATAAAACAACATCATCCTGATTTTCTAAATCACGCATATTCGGCCAATATTTACCAGTTGGTAAAAGCGTCTCAGTATCAAAAGCATATTCAACTCCACCTATTGAATGTTCTTGAAGATAACCTGTTTTAGTTTGTAATATACAACTATTAACATCTTCACTGTGTTGATAGTGCACCCATTCGAACACTGCTTGCACTTCGTCATTAGATGCCTTTTCTTTTACTGTATTTACAGGCAAATTGTTAAAAATATCAACTATTAATTGAGCTTGAGATTCTTCTACTTCATGTGTTGTAAGATAATCAAACAATTCTTCACCTGAACCATATCCCCAACCAACCAAACTATCAATTACATCTCGCATACTATGTGTATCCCACAATTCTACCTCCTCATCATTACTATCTTCTTTGCACCAATGCTCTGTGATAGCCTCTACTTTATCATGCACCTCTTGCATCTCTGCAACTGTTACATCTGTGTTAGGTACAATCACTTCAGTAGCATCTAAACCATCTGCTTCTTCTAATAAGACATTCATAGCCAATTGTGCTACTTCCAAATTACGCTCGGTCAAAGTTACTTTCTCTTCTACATTAGTGTTTAAACCAGTTTCGATAACCTCTTTGCTTTGTTCGTTCATTTCAGTCAGCTCCTCTTCTTTTATTGTATTTACAGTGAATACTACAGTATCGCCAACTACTACAGGATCGCTATAAGTGATACGCATTCCATTATCACATACTTTACAGTTTTGATAAACTGTAAAAGCTTCTTGAGCAACTACAATGGTTACTGCATCTATTACCGAATAATTATCTTCTTCTAACAAACATTTTACAGTGTATTCATCTACTTGATGTGCTCCACAGTAAGGACATTTAACCTCGATTGTATTTTGGCCAATGTTATTAATGTTAGACATATTGACACGCTCCTTTAAATTTAATTTTTATTGTTTATCTATATAATAATTATATTATATTTTTAAAAGATATGCAAGGGCTCTGTTGAGCCCTTGCCTTTAACCAACTACTCCTGCTCGCTTTCAAGCTTCACAAGCACCTCCTTCAATGATTTAGTGATCTCTCTGTGTTTCGTTTGCTCAAACCAAGCTACCAACATCTGCAGTGTAGCAATAGGATCCTGTACCAACATGACTTTCTCAGCTTTCTTCTCTTCCCTAGCCAGGAGACGATTCTTCCACCATTCTTGTGCCCTCTCTAAGCTCAGCATCGGTTTACCATCCAATCCCTCCTTAATTAAATCTTCAGGAATCTTACCTTCTCTGTTCAACGAATAGAGATGTTGAGGACGAGAACCTACCAGATTAGCAAATTGATAGATGGATACGAACTTCTCTTTACCGTTAGTAGTGTTAGTCATGATATACCTCCACGTTTAAAGTCCGCACGACTATAAGGTAGCTTAGTTACTCTAAGCTCCATAGAAGGTAGATCTTTCGATCTACCCTCAAGCAACTTAGACTATTCTACTTCTTGCCCAGTGATTAGGCTCCTACGAAATGTTCTACCATCTTCTGTAACTAAGACACTTGAATTTACTGTTGTTTCTCCTTTATGAGGTAACATAGCCATACCACACGAGAAGAACCCCCATCGCTTAGCGATGTTTAGTGTAGCTACATCAACCTCTCTACCTAATTTACAAACTTCACATACTACAAAACATTTCTTTTCCATAATTATTCACTCCTTATTTCTAATTTATTTCAATGCATTTAAAGACTTTAACGGTTCTTTACGTATTTCTATACGTAAACTAAATTCAATTGGATTTTCACTACGTCTAAATTGGCTACACCCTCCTGCCATCGTTAATTCCTTGTGATCACTAGGACTCCAACACTTGTTGTACTTAATACATTCTCCACATCTTTTCATTGTTATGCCCTCCTTAATTTAATTTAATTTATTCTTATCTACTGTTGATTCATGTTTGATTAACCATGTCAATCTCTTTCTCCTTTCATACTCATATTCTATCTTAGATAATTGGACAGCTAACTTAGTAGTAAACCCTTCAGCTAATAACTTTTGATACATAATCAATACACCCTTTCTTATCTAGCTAATGCTAATTTGTATGCTGCTGCACTTCTGGTTTCGATGATATAGAACTTATCTACACCAGGTTGATTAGTAATGAACTGCCTACACATGCTAGCACATGTATGCTCCTTGTACTCACCAGGTTTCCAACACCGATGGAATCTCAAACACTTCTCACACGTCTTTTTCATTTGTACAACCTCCTACTTTTTTTTTTATCTTCGCGTTTACCTCACGATGTAAATAAGATTCTATAATACTATCTCGGTGGGGTTTTGATACACTATAAAATCTTATGTCAGGAGCTCCACATTCACCCAAAATTTTCACATTCCAAACCCCGAAGGTGCTAGTGCTTCCTCTTCTTCAATGTGGTATAATTAATTAATTAATCGTCAACGTCAACAGGAGGTGTTAAAAATAATGCCAGAAATCGACATAAATACATTATTCCAGGACATGGGTATAGATCCACAAAATAAGCCTCCAAGAAATGAAACACCTATCAACCAAGACCCTGATGAGATAGATGAGCGCGCACAAGAAAGAGAACGCCACATCCTGGCTGCTAGGCGGAGGCTACAAGATAACGGAGTAACCGACATTGTAAACTTAGATGGCCCTAGCACAATCGTAAATGTCAAACAGCCCAATGCGAACATGCAGTTGACAGAGCGTTTGATCTCGGAGATCGAAGAACACATCCGCCAAGGCAACTACATCAAGACGGCATGTGCGTTAGCAGGTATCACACCAGCTAAATATTACGCATGGCTCCAGATGGGCAAAGAAGGTAAGCATCCAATGTATGTAAAGTTCTATCGGACTTTACTCACAGCAGAAGCACATGCAGAATCCCAAGCACTCAGACATTGGCAAAGTCAAATCCCAACTGATTGGCATGCAGCCAAAGAATTCCTTGATCGAAGATTCCCGAAACATTGGCAAAGTAGCCGAAGCAATAGCAAAGCAGGCAAAGGAGATGTAGGTCCTGTAACGCCTGACATCATGGACGACAGTGTAGATACTATGTCCTCTTTGGATCTCTCACTGTTGAGCGATGAGGAGGTAACGCAACTTGAAACCCTTGTACGAAAGGCTACCAAGTCTGAGTCGTATAGCGACTGAAAAATGTAGGAGGCACTTAAGTGAATATACGAAAAATGTTTGGCCAATACTTGAACCGGCTACGCCGTTTAGCAGCAATTGGCACATCGACTACATCACAGAGCACCTGGAAGCAATCAAAGCAGGTCAAATCACTCGTTTACTAGTTAACATCCCTCCTCGGTATATGAAGTCAACGTTGATCACCGTTCACTTTCCAACTTGGATGTGGATCGAGGATCCTTCCTCTAGGTGGGTCTTCTCATCTTACTCGGCATCTTTGTCGACTAAGCATTCTGTAGACCGAAGAGCTATTATCCAATCACCTTGGTATCAAGAGCGCTGGGCTGATAAATTTCAACTCAGTACTGATCAAAACGTCAAGACAGAATATACCAATGATAAACGCGGTCATATGATCTCTACTTCTACTGGAGGTTCTGCAACAGGTAAAGGTGGCAACTTTATCATCGTCGATGACCCCGTGAATCCCAAAGAAGCAATGTCCAAAACGATGCGTGATGAAGCTAATACCTTCTTCAATCAATCATTGTACAACCGTCTTGATGATAAGAAAAAAGGTGTAATCATCATTGTTATGCAGCGTTTGCATGAAAAAGATCTGACAGGCCATGTGTTAGCTGATAATAGTTCATGGGTACATCTTAAAATACCTGCAATTGCCACTAAAAAACATAGCGTATTCTTCCCCATATCAGGTAAAGAGCTAGTGCGTGAAGAGAATACACTCATTTGGCCTGAGCGTGAAGATTGGGAGCAAATCGATGAACAAAAGAAGCGCTTAGGTTCATATGGTTTCTCTGGGCAATACCAACAAGATCCTTCACCTGAAGAAGGTGGTATCCTTAAGAGAAAATGGTGGCAATATTATAAAGAAGCACCTGCAATGGATATGTTTGATTCCGTACTTATTAGTATGGATAGTTCATATAAAAACAACACCGACAATGACTGGGTTGTTATCCAGGTATGGGGCCGAATTGGTGCACGTAAGTACCTGTTGTATCAATATCGAGCAAAACAAAACTTCCCTGAGGCAGTTAATGCTCTTAAAAAAGCTGTAAAAGATTGGCCTTGGGCAAAAATGAAGCTTATTGAAGGTAAAGCAAATGGTCCGGCAATTATTCAAACACTTAAAGACAGTATAGCAGGCCTTGTTGAAGTAGATCCGCAAGGCGGTAAAGTAGCAAGAGCGCATGCAATATCACCTACCTTAGAAGCCGGAGATGTGTATATACCTCATCCGGACATGTATTCTTGGGTTGATGATTACATTGAAGAGCATGCTAAGTTCCCTAATGCTGAGTATGATGATCAGGTTGATTGTACTACTCAGGCATTAATGAAATTAGATAGTGAACCTTTTTCAGCTTGGGGAGTACAAGTAGATTGGTTATAAAGGAGGATAAAAATGGCAACTACACTAACAATTACAGACAAGTACAAACTGCTCAGAGACTCATACGAAGGATTAGGTGGTTATGAAGACGGCACTTATCTGTTACAGCACAAACGCGAAACGCAGGCCAACTTCGATATTCGTAAAACAGCTGCCTATTATCTGAATTATGTCCAGCCGATCATTTCCTCTCATGTTGATCCTATCTTCCGAAAAGATGCTTCGCGTAAAGCGAACCATCAATATTTCGAGCAATTTGTCAACGATTGCGACATGCACGGCACAACTTTATCGGAATTTATGCAAAATTCCAGCTTCTTAGCCAAGCTTATGGGTGTATCTTTGATCGTAATAGACAATGCTGCACAGGGCAGTCAAGCAGCTACAGTTGCGGAGGCTAAGGAAAAACGCCAATTTCCGTACTGTTATACCATTGCAGCTGACAGCATTCATAAGTATTCAATCGATAAATTCGGCGCGTTAAATTACATTATATATAAAGAGCCTGCGATTGATCCTAAAGCTGCGGAAATTACCGCCGATACATTAACTGCAGAAATAAAGAAAACGCAGAGCCAATTAACACAAAACATTCAATATCATGTATGGACACGCAACGAATGGGCCATAGTCGATAAAGACGGTGTTAAAATAGACAGCGGTGCTCATAATTTAGGCATTGTACCTGTTGTACCGTTATACGGGCGCAGACCTGTAGCAGGTCAATTCATGGTACAAAGTGAATTTTACAACATCGCACGTGTTAACTTACGGCTGTTCAATCTTTGTTCTGAGCTTGATGAAATTTTGAGAGGCCAAGCTTTCTCAATTCTCATTTACCCAGGCAAAGAAATGAAGAGCCTAATTGTTGGTGTAAATAACGCGTTAGGTTTTGATGGCGTAGAATCGAAACACGCTCCTAGCTTTATTGCACCTCCTTCCGATCCTGCAGACCTACTGATGTCACAAGCTGATCGGTTAATCGAAGAAATGTATCGTATGGCAATGCTGTCACATTCCATGGGCGCACAGAATTCGGAAGCACGTACGGGTGCCGCCAAGAAGTGGGACTTCGAGCCTACTAATAAAGTATTGGCACAGTTTGCTAAACGAAATGAAATCGCTGAAAATCGTATTGCATACATCATGGCACGATGGCTCAATGCGTCCGAACCATTCTTCAACAGCCGATATAGCAGTGATTTCAGTATTCGCGATACTGTACAGGAATTAGAGCAAGCCAAGAAAGCACTTGAACTCAAAATCAGCGAAATGTTTGATAAGGAGATCAAGAAAAAGACAGCTATGGCTTGCCTTAAGGATAATCCTGGTAGTGATGTAGAGGCCATCATTACTGAAATCGATTCAGATAACCCGTATCCTAACGGTGAACTTGTGGTCGAGACCACTGAAACATCTTCAGCCCTAGGTGGAAAACCTGAAGAGACTACAGGTGCACCGGAAAATACACAGAAGTGATTTAAGGCCGTAAATTAATGTTGCCTTCTTGTCATTTTTGTTATATAATATAATTAAATAAATCCCAGGAGGATGATTTTCATGGCAAAGAAATTAGCAGATTTGGTAAAGGCCCTGGAGGCAATCGTTACTTCAGCTGATCATCAAACGGCGCAAAATGCTGCAGCGGCATTAGTCGATGATATCAAAGAATACGATGCCGAGTACAATGCAGAACTCCATAAGAAAAACAGTGAAGCGCGCGGTTTGCGTGATCGGGTGAAAGCTGCTGATGAACTTCAAGCCAAACTTGATGGTTTGAAAGGCGCACATGCTAAGGTTCTCAAGACTCTCGAATTGGAAGATGATGTTGAAGACCTTGACGCAGCTCTGGCAGCTATCCAGGAAGCCATTCGCACTGGTAAGGACAGTGGCAAAGGTAAAACCGAATTGGATGCTAAAATCACTGACCTGACCAAGCAAGTGACTACCCTGACCAAGGAACTTGGCAATCATCAAAAACTGGCGAATGAGAACGAGCAGAAATTTACCACCGAACGTACGCGGCGGTTAACTGAGGCAAAGAGTCGCGCGCTATTAGATGGTCTGCGGGAACAAAAGATCATTAAGCCGGAACAATTCGTGAATTTCCTCAGCAACCAAGTATCCATTAAAGAAAAAGAAGATGGCTCCGAAGAAATGCTGTTTATTAACAGCAAAGGAGAAGAAATTGAATTCAAAAAGGGCTTGGTTGATTGGGCGGTTGAGAATCCGCATTTTGTCCTGAATGACCAGAATCCCGGTTCTGGTAGTGGCGGTGGAGCTGGTGCTGGCTCCGGTGGTAAGAAAATTATCACTGTGGAACAGTATAAAGATCCTACCTTCTATCGTGAAAATCGGGATGCAATCCTGTCAGGTGAAATGGAAGTAGGAGAATAAGGAGGATACTTAAATGGCTAATAAATTGGGTTTTTATAACCCCACATTTTACGCCCAAGAGGCGCTGATTGTACTTGAAAAAGCATTGGGTTGGGCTGCTCGTGTTCATCGCGGATACGATCCCACGCCGTCCCAAAAAGGTGATACGATCAATATCAGTAAACCGGGCACTTTCACGGTGCAAGATGCTCCCAGCACTGCGCAGGATGTTAACACCGGCGGTGTCAGCATTCAGTTGACTGAGTGGAAAGAAGTTAAATTTGCCCTCAGCGACAAAGAGCTGACTTTCACCAAAGAAAAAATTATTGAAGATCATATCCGCCCGGCGGCTTATGCGCTGGCCGATTATATCGACAGCTCGATGGCCCAAATGTATAAAGATGTATATTATTTCGCCGGCACTCCCGGAACCACTCCGACGAACTATCGTACGCTGACTACTGGTCGGCGGCTGTTGAACGAGCACATGGTGCCCGATGATGGTCAGCGGCACTGGATGATTGACACTGCGATGGAAGAAGAAATGTTGAACCTGTCGCTGTTCAATCAGAGCCCGGCAACCGATGTTACCAAACAAACCATTTTACGTGGTTCGTTGGGTGAAAAGCTCGGTATTGAAATGTATGCATCGCCGAATTCCCAGTACCATACCAAAGGCACGTTGGCTCCGGCCGCTACGATTGCATTGAACGCTTTGGTAGCACAAGGCGCTACTACCGCTGTATTGAAAGATTCCGGCGGCGGTGCTTTGACTGGTGTTATGAAAAAAGGTGACGTGTTCTCCGTTGCCGGCGATACGCAAACGTATGTTTGCTTGGCCGATGCAACTGCAGCTGGTAATCAATGCGCAATTACGTTCTCGCCGGCAGCTAAACTTTCCTGGGCAGCTAATGCCGTTGTAACGGTTAAAGCCAGCCATATGAACAACCTGCTGTTCCATCGGAACGCCTTTGCATTGGCATGTGCACCGCTGTCCGATATCGGTACGAGCTTCGGTAATGTTCAGCTTGCTATCATCGATTTCAACGGTTTAGCACTGCGGTCCCGGATGTGGTACGAGCCCGGTACGTCCAAAGTCAATGTAGCGCTGGATATTCTGTATGGTTTCAAAACGCTTGATCCTGAGTTGGCAATCCGGTACGCCGGCTAACATTGCCTGATAATAAGTTAGGAAAGGGGTTCGTTATTAATGAGTTATGATCGATTCACATTGCCCACCATTACGATGGTAAAAGGTTCTGAAGAAATCATTGTAAATGCCTCTGAGCGTGAGCTGTATGTCAAAGCCGGCTATGAAAATAAGCCGGAAGAAGTTCAAGCAAAAGAAACGGCAAAGCCTGCAGCTGACGCTGAGGCGAAAGGAGCCGCTGAGAAACCAGCGACGGGTACTGCCGCCACTAAAGCGGCGCAATAATGAAAATGTCATTTGATTTCCCGGAACGTGTCAGTAGTAATGTAAATGCAGATAGTTTTGGTGAAGCATTACAAACTGCTAGAATTAAGTTCCTTAATGAAGCGGCGCGTATTGTTGAGCAAGAAGCGTTAATGCATCATCATTACACAAGCCGTTCCGGGAAATTAGATGCCTCTGTCATGTCACGTGTTTTGCCTGATGAGGATTCAATTGAAGTATATTTGGATTCTCGTATAGCTGCATATGGTGCATATATCCACGAAGGTACTGGCGTATATGGTGAAAATGGTCGACCTTATGAAATCGATCCAGTAACTGCGCCCGTACTATTTTTTGAGGATAGATTCGCTAAACGTGTAATGGTATTAGGCATCAGGCCAGATCCTTTCTTACATGACGCTCTTGAGGCAGTGCGTGATGATATTTACCGAATGGCAGATGATATCTTTGAAGGATTGGAGGAAATGCTATAATGGATGAATTTGGCACATACATCATGCCTAAAGATGTGCTGGATGAAGTAATGCAACCGCTAATCACTATCGATGATGTAGATGCTGCCACACAATACATCAATAAGATAGCTAGAGCGCTTAAAGTAGTCCCAACTGACATTCCACGTGATCCTGTTCCCATAGATGTTGTAGAGCTAGCCAGAGCGTATTGTTGCGGCCGAAGGGCCAAACTGACCTCTGGTTTAGGTGCTAGATTAGACACTACTGGCACTGATATCTATGAACTTAAAAGACGCTTATATTCAGTAGAAGTTCAAACGCTCACAGCTGAAATGACGGCAGAGAAATTATTGGGATTAGATCCTACTTTGGATCCTACTGAGGGCGTCAGCATATCTTTAGAAAGAGGTTAATATGGCTACTATGATGTGGTGGCCTATTACCAGCCACTTTCACAACTTCTTAGCGACACACGAAGTGTGTACTAACGAAGAAGAACCAATTACAGTCAGGATAACCAATTTAGGTGTACGGCCAGATACGTACCCAGCCATTTTTATTATCCCTGAAGCTTCTAGTGGAATTGATTTCCATACTAAGCGTACAGGCACTGAGACATTATGGATGGAGTTCTGGACCAAGAACGATTCTGCTGATCCTGCCGAAGCATATGCTTCGCAATATGCTTTTGAGGAGAAGATTTACGAATTGTTTCCTTTATGGGCTAGACAAGCTGTATTGGATCTTGGTTTGGCGCCAGTTGTTACCGTCCCTAGGCGGAAGATGGCGCCTGAAAAATTAAGACCTTTGTGTGCAGGGTTTGCATTAGTCCAAATTGATTGGAAGAGGTGAATAACAAATGGATAAATTCAAATTTAATGGTTTTGATTTGCAGTTGTTCGGAACTCCCAGCGCTGAAAACTTGATGCTTGGCAAGGGTTCGATTTTTTTCAACCGTTATGATCCGGCAACGGCATCTTATACCGGCGAACGTCATTTGGGTAACTGTACTGAATTTACTTTTGGTAACACTGCCGATGTTGCTAAAAAATATTCGTCCATGGATCATCGGGCGGCTCTTTACAAAGCGTACAACAAATCGCTGAAAAGCTCCGGCAAAGTGGTCATGGATGAATTTGATCCGTATAATGTGGCAATGATTTTGTTGGGCGAAAATTCGGTTGTTAACCAAGTAGCCGGTGCTGTGGCTGCTGGTTCGCCTGAAAAGTATCCGGCGGTTAGACGTTCGCAAATGATTAAACTGGGTTCGTACAATGCTGCAGGCGTTGCACAACCTGAAAACGCTCAAAAATTCAACATCGATCCGGCTACGTTGGTTGTTAAAGACAGCACGGGCACCACTACGTATCAAAAAAATCGCGATTATTTGGTGGTGAACGCCGGTGCAGGTGTAATCATGGTACCTGATACGGTTCAGTGTTCCATTCCGAATACTACCGTAGGTGTTGATCTGATGATATCGTATGGTTACGGCAATGCAGTATTACCGCAAATTGTCGGCGGTACTAATTTGCGTATCGAAGGTTATTTGCGCTTTGTGGGCGATCCGATTCTGGGCAGAGCTTATGAAGGAGAATTTTGGAAAGTCACGATTATGCCGGAAGGCGATGTCACCTTTATCGGTGAAGATCTGGCCAACATGAATTTCTCGTTCGATTGTGAAGACGATTCCATGAATCATCCGGATGATCCGTACGCCCGGTTACTGTTCAAGTAATAAATTTCGGAGGTGAATAACAAATGGATAAATTCAAATTTAATGGTTTTGATTTGCAGTTGTTCGGAACTCCCAGCGCTGAAAACTTGATGCTTGGTCAAGGTATCTTGTTCTTCGATCGATTCGATTTTTCGACCGGCGTACCTGTATCGACTGGTGCAAGGCATTTGGGCAACTGCTCCGAATTCGGCCTGACCATTTCCGTGGAAAAGCTGGAAAAGATGACCTCGATGTATTCCGTACGGCGGGTATACAAAACCTTGATTAAGCAGGGCGAAACTACTGGCAAAATCAAAGTGGACGAGTATGATCCCGATAATCTGGCGCTGGCTTTGATGGGTGACGTCAGCCAATTTACTCGTGCAGCAGCTATCACGTACAATGCAGCTGCACCATTTCTAGCGGCTATTCCGTCGCAACAGAATACCTACATTACTTTGCCGGAGCATTACATTGATGAGGCAACAGTAGTGGTCAAAGACAGTGGTACTACTACTTTGGCACTGAATACTGATTACACTGTTGATGCTGAACGTGGTCGTATTTACGTTGTTCCGGGTGGTAATCTTAAACAAGGCACACTAGTCGCACCGTTGAAAATCGAGTTTGCGGCTCCGATCGTTCTTGCGGCTGCGGGCCGTAGAAAAATTTCGATCGCCACTGTGCCGAAGGTTGAAGGTAAACTTATCTTCGTCGGTGATTCCACACTTGGTCCGTCTTATTACGCTGAGTTCTGGCATACGCTGCTGACTCCGGAAGGTGATATGAGTATGATTGGTGATGAGCTGCAAAGCTTTACGCTGAACCTCAGCATCTTCGACAAAGCGCCGCAGCATCCGTTGGCACCGTATTATCGTATTCTGCAGATCCGCGGATAAAAGGAGGCACAATCATGAGTTCGATGGACAGAGATTTGACAGTTATCTTTCCGGGAGTTAATGTAAAAATAGGTGAGCAAACTCACCGAGTAAATCCGTTTTCGATGGGCAATGTACTCACTTGTGCAGGTATTATCGGCGAGCTGATTGACTTCTTTGTTAATCAGCCCGTCGAAATGACTGCTGTGTTTGATGATGGAGATTGGAAAAGTAATCCGGCCACTTTGCCTATTATGGCACAAGTAATGGAATTGTTTGGCGACAAAATTTTGCAGCTGGTAAGTATGTCTTGCCCATCTCTTTCTGAAGAGGACATTCGCAATATGAATCCGGCTGTTGGCTTAGGTTTGATCAGCGTGGTGTTTGAGGTGAATTACGATTTTTTTACGAATCACTTCAAGCCTATTATGAAAACCATGATGAGCAAAACAAGCCAAATGAAGAGCGACCTCTTGGAAGGTTCGCCCAATCAGTAAAACAACGAGCGGCGCCAAAAGAGGCTAAACCAGCCTCTTGGCGTCGAATCGTTTTTAAACTAATAGCTCACGGTTTCTCGCTTGAAGTGATAAAGAACAGCTCAGTATTTTTTGTACGCATGATGTACGCTGAGGCTCTTATGTGTGAACGAGAAGGACGTGCAGATCGGATTGAAGATACTGCCATCGGAGCACAGAGCGTCCTAGGCGGAGGAGAAAATGTAACTAGCACTGTTAAAATGTTAAGGGGGGAAGACTGATGGCTAAAGGCAGAGACAAAGAGATAAAAGCACGCATAACAGTCGAAGGTGCAGATGATGCAGTTAAAAAGGTAAGAAAAGTAAAGGCTGCTATAGATTCCTTAAGTCTTCCCGCCGATAGTGCCTCTAAAGGCACAGATCGTTTTGGTACTAATCTTGATCATATCATAGTTAAATCGGCTAAGCAAGTGCAAGAATTGCATAGACGATTACAAGCTTTAGGTAATATACCTATTGGCATAGATGTTGAGACTTTTGAAAACGACATTAAAGCTATCGCAATTGCTTCGCAAAAATTGCCGACAGCTGTTATAGATACTTCTAAAATGACACCTGCAATGTCTTCAGCTATTAATAAGATATTTGCAGATCCCAAAATACCGAAAGCAATACACCACGCATTATTTGAAATAATGCAAACATCTCTTAAAGGTTTGAAATTGGATATTAGCAGCATTATAGACACTGAAAAAGTGTCAGATCAGCTGCGTGCTATATATGAGGAAGCTGGCAAAAATCATAATTTGGGTAGAGCTTCTAATTTGAAGGATTTGTCTAGAACAGTACTTGGTAAACAGATGGACAAAACCTTACAATCAGAAGACAATTGGAAACAGGGATTGAAAGGTGATCCTGCTAAAGCCGCTTACGTAGCACAAGATGCTCAAGCGGCTTTGTCACTAATGGCTAACGCTGAAAAGTTAGCAACTGAAGTATCCCATAATTTAAAAGATATTGCTACGGGTGTTTTAAAAGAGATTATACCTGTAGCTAATGCTGCTGTAGAGGCTGCAAAAAAGACTAAAGTAGCCCAACAAATAGCGGCTACACAAGGCATTAAGTTGACTGGCAAAACAGATCCAGCTGTATTCAGTGGTAAAGAGGCAGATATCAAAGCTTCCAGAGCACAACTGGACAATACTTTGAACGATTTCGCATATTTACAAAATGCTCTCAAGTCAATTGAAAAGGATTTTGGTACGGATCAAGCGCGCAAAATTCAATCAAATCTTATTGGCAATTTGATTGGAAATAACTTGAGAGAGAAAGGCGAAAGAGATTTAAAGTCAAGTGATTTAATTACGAAAAAACGAGGCAACGATGCACTTGCTAAACATACAGGAGCACTCGTTGATCTAGATGACTTATTTCAAAACCTACATCGTGCCGCTAATACTACAGCCCATGATGATATCGACCATCTTGAAACTTATATGGATGCAATCATTGCATCTGGTAGAAAATTAAAAAATCTTTCCATGGTTTCAACTGATCTTAAAGGCAGTCCCTTACAATCTTCATTGACAGCTGCAGGACATGCTTTAAAAGATGTTAATTTAGAAGATACTGATGTTTCTAAAATTGAAAAGTTTGTACCGGCCTTAAGTGCTGTCTCTCAAGTAATAAAAGATATCAACAAGATTACTTCTGATACATTTAACGATGTGGTTAATGCAGAGCAGTCAGGTGATATCTTCAGATCTTTGCAAGCTAAACGCATTAGAAATAAACGTTTAGCTGATTATGGTAATGAGAAAGACAAGAACATCAGCGAGATGACTGACTTAGAAAAGTCTAATTTCGCTTATAATAGTAAAAGCGCACCTATCAAAATGGCACATCTACAAGAAGAAACAGCCAAAGATATGGTGCAACGGCATCTGTTCAATTTTAAAGAAATAGAGCCTTTGTTGAACAATCTACCTAAAGGTCAAATGGCTTCTGCAATGACTAAAGCCGGTTTGCCTAAGGAATTACAGCAATCCATAGAAAATATCATTAACCATACCACTTCATTTTTGAAAAAAGAGTTAGACAACGGCGCTAATAATCCTGATGTTGTTAAAGCAGCAGGTACGCAGCGTTTAGTTAAAGCTGTGTCTGATAGAGCCGGTACATTATCACAATACATGCTCGATCCAATTGTAAAGTCATTATCGACTAACATTGATCGGGCTAAAGCTATGATAGCATCTGATACAGGTGCCAAATATCATCCTGACACTTTAACTGCGGCTAACAAATACGTACAAGATGCTCAGGATAATTTGGCTAATTACCTGTTAAGAAAAATTGTAGCTGCAGGTGCTGGTGCCTTAGATACACCTGAAAAGGCTGACAAATTTTTTAAGAACAGTATTGAAGAATTCGAACCCGTATTAGCCAAACCGCAATTTTTACGGAAATTAACGGGTGATCGTAAAGGCCGTAAAATCTCACAAGCTAATGCTACTGGCATTGATGATATTAACTTACGCGCAATGGCTGAAGTGCTGGACAAAATGTACAGCAAAGGCGGCGGAGAGATTGTTAATGCTGTAGCACAACAAAGAGAAGTTAATCGTATATTCTCTTCGTTAAAACAAAAACAAACACTGCTCGAACGTAATATGAGTCATGCACAAGATCCTGCAGCAGTACAGCAACAATTAGATAATGTAGCACAACAACTTACACAAGCACGTTCTGTGTTACAATATCTGGAGCCATATGTTAAGAAAGAAAATATGGCATCGCGTGCTGCTGAACGTGTGTCTGAACATGATACTTTATTCAAGCAACAAACAGTCGTGGTTAAACGGCTCGAATACATGTTCCGCGAACTCCAACGCAAAGCGGCCCTAGGCGGAAGTTATGCAAAAGATTATATGCCAGCAGTACAAGATCAGCAATCGGTATTGCAGACTTTAAAAACTGCATTGGCTAAACTGCAATATCAATTAACAGGTAAATTACCAACACCTCAGGATCGTAAAGCTGAAGGTGTTAAATATGCTTTGAAAGAACTTGGCAATCGTGCATTAGGTTTAAATGTACTATCTACCAAATATAATGATAATCCAGATAGAATGCCTGATGCAGCTGAGTTCAAAACAGACCTGGGAATGGCTGGTGCAATAGCTGCCAAAGGCAAACAAAGTAATCTGAATGCTTTTATTAAGAAAGCTCAACGAGATATGCAGCATATTGCAAATCCTGAAGAGCTTGAAAAGTATGTACAACAATATACTAAAGAATTTGCTAAACTGCTTAATGATTCAGTGGATATCGTACAAAAAGATATCAACACTGTTAAACGTTATGCAGGTAAACGTGTTGCAGGTCAATTGAAGGAAAGAGCTGGTAAAGGTTCTCAAACACAATCACTGAATCATCAAATTCAGCAATTAGCAGAAGAGCTTTCCAGTTCTGATGATGAGACTGCCAATGAATCCACTAGACAACAATTGGCTGACTTAGTACGTAAAAAGAAAAGCATTCAAGGTTTGTCTACTGGTGCGTCTGATGCACAGTTGTTAAATAAAGAATTGAAGGAAATGATTGGAGGTAAACAAGAAGAAAAGAAACATCTTCAAGTTATTTCCAATTTATTACGTGAATCTGGTACTAGAGATATTAAGTCACTTGCATCAGAAGAACGTAATTATCTTGAAAAGTTTGCCAAAGGGCGTTTTGATAGTGTAGAATCTCTCTACAGCCAATCTGAGGCTGAAATAGCACATATTCGTAAACAAATAGACCAAGACATTAAAGGTTTGGATAGCATCATTCAAAAATATGATGGTGTCCTTCGAAATAAGATCATTACACCCAGAGGTGCTTTGGAGCAAACTTTGCGTGATAAGACTGAAGAATTACAGCGCATGGTTTACAGTAAAATGGAGAAAGTGCCTAATACTACTAAAGATGTACAGGCTGCTTTCGAAGAACTGAAAAAAGATGATACTTTTAAATCTTTGGCCAACGATGTAGCAGCATTACAATTAAAGTTACAGGCTACCAAAGATTTAGTACGTTCTACCATCAGCGGTGAAGGTACTGGTAAATCTGGTTCAAACGCTCCTCAGGATGAATTGAGCAAACTTAATCAGCAGATACGCAATAAGAAAAATGAGATCTTAGAAGCGTATAATAGTTCCGCTCCTAATAGTTCATCTCGTGTAGCTTCATTGCGTAATGAGCTAGCCATAATGGAGCGTCAAAAGAAAGCATTAATTGGCGTAGATCTTGCAGGTCAAAGCCATGGCAGAACATTTTTTGGCTGGATGACCAAGATAGCAATTACCTTAGGATCGATTAGATTCTTATTTGAAGGTATTGCTTCAGTTATGAGTGGCTTAGTTACTCCTGGCCTTGAATATGTAAGAACAATTGAACAAGCTCGGATTGGTTTGACTGGTATCTTATTGTCGCTCACCACTATAAATGATGAGCAAATGTCTATGAATAGAGCATCTATCATCTCCGCTGACATTATTAAGAAAGCGACAGATGCTTCTCTTGTGTTAGGTATCCAGTCAGAAGATATCATCAAACTGATGCAAGGTCTATTATCTGGCGGCCTAGGTGGTGGCATGGGTATTGAGGATGTAATGCAGTTCTCACTTACTGGTGCATCAGCTTTAAAACAAATGCAGATGCCGCACGAGCAATTTTTGCAAGAATTGCGTGACATGGTGCAAGGTGGTATTCAACCTCAAAGCTCCGTATTAGCAACTAACTTAGGCATTACAGATGCCGATGTTAACAGATGGCGTTCAGCTGGTACGTTGTTTGAGAATTTAATGCAGCGTATGCAGGGTTTCAGGCAATCAGCTAATGAGCATATGAATACTTTAAATGGTAAGATCGATATTCTTACTGAAGGTTTCAAACGTTTAATGGCTGCTGGTTTAGCACCGTTCTATGAAAAAGGTAAAAAATGGTTAACTGAAATTATTAACGCATTTATGATTATAGATGTCAAAACTGGCAAATTGACATTTAAAAAAGAATGGGTTGATCGTGTTGAAGAACTTGGTAAAGGTTTAGAAGGTGTAGTTGAAACTTTAATTAAAGTAGCAGATATACTTTCTAAAGACTTTGCAGTAACAGCTAGCTTATCCGGTATAAAAGGTGCTTTAGGATTTATCAAAGATCATATTGAAGCAATTATCCGCTTGTTAGAATTGTGGATTGGCGCTAAAATATTCAAAATGGGCGTAGCAGTATTCAAATCTATTTGGAACGTAATGAAAGATCTTAAACTAGCTACTACGGCAGTTGGTTCTGCTATAGAAAATGCTGGTAAATCTTCTATGGCTTGGGATTTGTTACCATTTGCAACTCCGTTCTTTGCTGATGCCATTCGCTTAGTACTTAAGTTGTTTGGCAAATTAGGTGAAGCATTATTAGATCTTAAGATAAAATGGAAAGCTTTTGATTTTGCAGCTGCTTCAGGTACACTTTTCCGAGTAGTTAAAGATCCGCGTATTTTAGCCGCATTATTAGCCGTACTTGGTATTGGTTATGCAGCTAAAAAAGGTTTTGATTATCTTACTGATGCAGATAACACCAATGCACCTGATTATCGTAATGATCCTTCACGTCCTAGCTGGGCTGATTATCGTAGACAAGATGAAGATCCGGGCATGACTGAAAGATTGCGTCCTAAATATGTAAAGATTGACATGGAAGCAATTGAAAGTATGCGTAAAGCTGAAAAAGATTATTGGTTGACACGTATTAAATTGGCAATAGATGTTGCTAATGATGAAATCAATTATCTTAAAGATCAGCTGGATACGGCATTTGATCAATATAAGGTAACCATTAAAGATTATTACGATAAGAAATTAAAGTTCGAACAAGAAATATTGGCAAACAATGCTAAAGCAATTGATGCCGATATTCAAGTAATAAGGGAGAATATCCGGAAACGCACTGGCGCCAGAGGTAACTCACTTGCTAGTGATTTCGATCCTAATAAAACTTACTATACGAATCCTTACGGTCGTGATACTGGTAAATTAGAAGGTGATTATCTCAAAGCATTTAATTATTTCGCATATACAATGCAAAAATTGTATGGTGAAATAGTGCAAGTAACCAGTACGTATGAAGGAGGACATTCTGAAAATTCTGATCATTATAAAAACAGGGCAATAGATTATTCGTTTGAATCTATTGCAGATAAAGCAGCTGCGCAAAGTTCAAGAGGTATGGAGCTGCATATCAAAGCAGATGAGTTGGCTAAAACAATGGGTTTTGCTAAATCCATTAACGAAACTGATCCACAATACCGCCACTTAGGTACTGGTGATGCGGGCCATTTAGCTGGTCTGACTGGTGACTGGTTAGAAAAAGCAGTAGGCATGACTGCTACTAAAATTGGTGCTAGCTCTAATAATACCTCTGCTATATTAGAAGAAGCTGGGCAATTTAAGGATAAGATTATTGCAGCTGCAGAAAAGATGGGCGTATCAGCTGATCTTTTAGCGGCAGTAATCAAAGCAGAAAGTTCATTTGATCCTAATGCAGTCTCTCCTAGAGGCGCTATTGGCTTATCACAATTAATGCCGGATACAGCTGCTGGCTTAGGCGTAGATCCTTATGATATTGGGCAAAATATTATGGGCGGCGCTATGTACTTACGCCAATTAGCTGATCAGTTTAACGGTGATGTTAGGTTAGCCTTAGCCGCTTATAATGCAGGTCCTACGGCTGTTAGTAATTTTGGTGGCGTACCTCCTTACAAAGAAACACAAGAATATGTACAAAAGATAGAGGGTTACTTAGCGGCTAATAGCGGATCATCTTTCCGCGATATTATTAGTAATAAAGCAGCACCCAAAGAAGCTAAGGTAACACTGCAAGAAGCATTAAACATTCTTAAACCTTTTGGTATTGATGAACGGGATATCAATACTAAGAATGGCGCAGACCTGATCAACTTAGCCAAGGAATTAGTGCAAAAAGAACAAGAAAAAACTAAGCTTGATATTTCCAATAAATCGATACAAGCTAAAATTGCGGCTGAACGCGATAAGGCTTTAATGGATGTATTCAAGAACATGCTTAAAGTTAAAGCAGAAAACGAACACAAAATGATCACCGAAGGCAACTCATCGCCTGGTGAATTAGGCAATAGTATGATGGATGCTGTTAAACAAGTTGATTTCAAAGCAATATCCAATGCTTGGAAATCTTCTAAGTTAACACCTAGTCAAATGATCGAAAGCATTGCTAAAGGTGATTCCGATCCCAAGAATCTACCTGATAAATATAAGTACACCTTTAGATCTATGTTGGTAGACTATATTCTGGAAAACATCCGTAACATTCAGAATATAGATGATAATGATGAATATGCTAAGATCATCAATAAGAAATTTGGCGCATCTATCATTGAACAAGTCCTCAGCGATAGTGAAAACAACATCAAAGAGGCAATCAAACAACATTCACTTCGAATGGATAAAATGGCTTTAGATTATGCTAACATGGGTTGGAAATTAGAGCAAAGCCTATACAACAAAAGCAGAGAACCTGTAAAAGGTGATCCTGATTTTGCAGAGCACCAAATGCAACGTTTCGCTAAAGAGACTAACGAGCCAGCTAACTTCACTGCCTATTATAACGCTAAGAAGGATAACTTAGCAAAATATACTAGCGCCATTATACGTCCAGAAGATATTAAAGAATATCTAGGTGAACAAAAATGGCGTGAGTTAACAGAACAGCAAAGATCTAATTTGTCTTCCATTATTATGGAACAAGCTAGGCCTTTACAAGAATTAATAAATTACAGAGAGAGGATTAAATCTCTCACAGAGGCAAATCCTAACTACGCAGAATTATCTGAAGGCGAAAAAATTATTAAGATGAGTAACATCTTAAGTAATATCAACGAAGTAATCAAAACAGAAATTGCTGAGTTGGAAATTAATTTAATCGCTTTGGCAAACAAAAATCCTGAATTAGCTAAAGATATAGCTGCTATTATTGAGACACTTAGAACAGGTAGTCGTAACATAGCCAATCAGCAAAAACAAGTTGCAGATAATGTTAAGATTTTAGGTGTATCCTTCTCTAAAGCAGAATTAAAGGCACCATTAGAAGATGCTTTCACAGGCTTCTTAACCTCATTACCAGCTGTTATAGCTGGTACAAAATCGGTAAGCCAAGCATTCCGTGATATGGCAATATCTATTATTGACTCCATGATTAAAATAGTAGCTCAACAAATCGCAAAAAATTTAGTAATGCTTATCTTAGGAGCTAGTACAGGTGGTGAAGTTGATCAACCTATGGTACCCGGATTAGCTACTGGTGGCAGAGTTATACAACTTAATTCCATTAGCCATAGAGGTCCCAAATTTGCAGGTGGTGGTGTAACAGGTGTAGGCTCTGATACAAGCGACAACATTCCAGTTTGGGTTTCACCTGGTGAATGGGTTATCAGAGCAAAAGCAGCACGCAGATACGGTACAGACTTTATGAGAGCTGTGAATGAAGAACGGCTTGATCCCAAAGCAGTTAGAGCTAGTAAGTTTGCGCTCGGCGGACATGTATCGGCCCTAGGCGGAAGGTACTATGTACCACGTATAAGCAGATTTGCTGAGGGCGGTGTTGTTAATCCTAATGTGGTAGCTGCAATGGCGCCGCAACCTAATCCAGCACCTGAGGTAAATATTTCTATGGTGGCATTAACTGATCCTAAACAAATGGAGCAGTACATCGCTTCTACTGATGGTAACAAAACACTGATTAAGTGGGCTAATGCTAATCAAGGTATTTTACGTAAAATCATAGCTTCAAAATAAAGGAGGAATATACAATGGCACAGGCACCTAATATCTATATTGGTATGTTTTATACAAATGGTGATCGTATTTCGGAATTAAATGTTGATACGGGTACACCATTACACAATCAAAGACCTGTTAAACCTCCAGCACCTTTGACAATACCTGTTACAGGGCAGGTATTGTCTCCTGTGATTGAAGTATATCTCACAATGTTCGATGCATGGGAAACTTATGGTGAGGTTAAACTTATTATCACAGGCCCTTATCCCAATAGATGGCGTATGGGCTGGTCTTCAGCAGAATGTGAAGCAGCTGCTTGGGGAGCGTCTTTAACGACTACTGATACACTAAAAGCATCGGTACAAAAACATCTTTTTGTACAAGCACGTGCATGTGGTCCTTTGGTAGATGTGGCTACGAACTCACCAGATCAAGATGCAATAGACAATGATTTTACATCCCATATCAAAGTAGAAACTATTGTGGTCAAAGCAATGTAATTTGCGCAAATAGGCGGTGATATTAAATGTCTTTAACATTAACTGATTCGGTTGTAGGAAATGTAAGTACACATTTTTCAGAAACAAATCCTATAGTTTATGATGCCCTCAATGCGATTAAAAATCAAATTGGCCCTACACATACTTTATCAATTAATTGGTCTAAGACAGGTTTTGGTGTATATGCTGCTTATATCAATGTAGTAACTAATCCCAGTGTATTCGATTTAAGCTGGAACGGTACTACATGGGTCGGTTGGGGTAATACACTTACCTGGTCAGTACCAGATAATGCGCCTGTACAAACTTCACCTTTGACATGTTATATCAGAGCATGTGCTAATTATGGTGAAGCTGCAGGTGATTATGAACATAACCTTAAAGTCGATTTACGATACGTGCAATTATAGGAGTGAATAAATATGCCATGGAAAACAATAGGCTCTGCTACAATTAATTTGGCTAGTTGGAATATTTCACTCACTGTTCCTCCAATGAATAACTGGGACGAAAGCCATACATTGGCTACTTTTGGCAATCTAACCATATCTTGCGGTGGTTCAACTGTAACAGCTAACTGGGCAGGTCGTACACTTACGCATAATGCATTATTAGGCTCTCCAGGAGGTAATATAAATGTTTATGGTACATCTACGTCCTGGGGGTTCTATGTTTGGAGTAAAGGTTCTTTGTCTGAAAACTATAACTGGGGCACAGGTACAGGTACTGCTGATATAGCAATAGACACTACGTATGTCTCCTCTGTAAAAGTTAACGGAGGAGATATACCTATACCACCACCTGAAACTGGTTGCGCTTTTGATATTATAGGCGTTACTTCAGTATATGAGAACAGTGGTCAATCAGACGTATTTCATATTAAACGGCATTCTATTGGAGATGAAGGTACTACTAATTATGGTTTAAAGTTTCCAGCATCAGTAACTTATTCTACCTCGGATTTTGAAGCTGTTGCGGGCATCGATTATACAGCTACTAGCGGTACCTTGAATTTTGCTGTAGGTGTAGACACTATGTCTTTCTCAGTACCTGTTATAAATAATCATAGAACACGACCTGATGGCCGTAAGTTTTATGGTAATATAACAGGTATTACCAGTGGTATTGCAGGTTCTTATATAAGAACACCGCAAGCCACTAATGCTATATTTAATCCTGCACCAAGCTATGCTAATGATGTAATTACATTTGATTTAAAGCGGCGAAATGTATTTGCATTGTATATGCCTCCTACAAAAACAGGAGAACCTCCGCTTGGTAGTGACCATTATCACGGATCTGATGGTAAAGATACTACGGTATATCTTGGCTGTAAGCATAAAAAAAGATATATCATTATTCCAATAAATCCGAAGCCTTTCTTAGTAGGTGTTGATGAGGGTCCAGGTAATGTATCTGGTTATCGTGATGTCTATTCTGATTGTAATACTAAAGTTAGGATGAAAGAATACGCAGATATCACACATCCTAATGGTGTATATGAATTGGAAATAACAATCAAGAATAAAGACGGTACAGAAACAAAGATCATTAAAGATGTTACTAACACACCTCTAGGTACAACCAATCAATTGCATAACTTGAAAATCATTGTTGATGGTACAACTGTTGATGTTAAAATTGATGACACGGTTGTACATCACGGCACGTTAACAGGTGATGGTGAAGGTGATGATGGTACTACAACATATATTGCCTGTCCTGGACCGCCTAAATGCCAAGATCAAGGTTTTCAAGGTGATATTGGTAAAGTACTTACTGGTCACGATATTGTAACAGATGTTACCGATCCTCAAACACCTACTCCAGGTATTCCTGGTGATCCAAATAATCCTATTGTATCGTCGACATTTGGTGTATGGTTTGATTTGTTTAAGATTTTAGGAGCTGGTCCAGGCCATTTACCTAGTTATGATTTGTTTAGACGTCCTGTATGCTCTACAGTTTGGCCTCCTACAGATCCTGATGATCCAAATTGGCACCCACCTACGCCACCTACCCAACAGACACCAATTTTGTATTTCGATCTACTCCGTAGATTAGGGCATCCTTTAAAACCTGAGACATTCATGGATCTGTTCAGGCGTACTGGTTTACCGATTAATCCAGAAGAAGACTTACTACGTGAAATTGATGGTGCTGATATCGAAGTACCAGTTGATACTTTTAGGTAAAGAGGTGATCATATGATTAAGCAAACCTATATAGGATTATACAAAGATCAAGCTTGTACTAATAAAGTATCAGAGCATTGGGATATCGAGCCTGATAACAATCCTACGTTCAGTGTGCCACTGACATACATTCCTTATGGTGGTCAAAATGTTAGCGACACCTGGACATTATTCTTAAAATGTAAGACAGGTTTTAAAACACAAGGATTAGTGCGTATCTTTGTACACGATACATTGATTACGCCAGAATCCGCAAAGACAAAGAATAGATGGACAATAGGTTTGAACTCCAGACTGTTAAATACTTTTTGGGGTCAGACTTTATTGTACACAGGTGTAGTAACAGATACACCAATGCCAGTTTACATCAAGTGTAGAAGTTTAGGACCTGTAGCAGCTGTCATCAATGATGTACACGATGCTATTATACCAGACTTCACAGTGCACTTAATGATCAAAGCCAAAATCGTAAGAGCCTAAAGGAGGTTTTATTGTGCCTCAGATGTATTGTTTTCCATTCGAACCTAATTGGCAAAAAGGTGTGAAGTATCGTTTGACCGTGCCTAATAAGATCATAACTTCTTATGATGGTCACGAACAGCGAATCTTACTTCGAGGATCACCTGCTATTGAAACTGAGGCACAATATCTTCTTGGTTCTTCTGAAGACAGTGCCTTATTCGAAATGGCTTTATGGTACGGCCAAGGCATAGGTATATTTTTACCTATGTGGTTACATGGTTCCCTTTTAAATGCAGATGTTGCCAAAGATTCTACCAAATTACCTAAACCTACAACGGCTGAGAATCCTTATTTTAATGCAGGTTTACATGTGGCACTTATTGACATTGAACGTAATTCAGAATATGAAGTGCTCAATGTGCAATCTGTTGTAGGTGATACGATTAATGTTTATCCCAAAGTATCCAAAGATTGGCTTAAACGTACATGTTTCATAGTACCTATGATGGTCGCTAGAATACCTGAGAACATGCAGATCATCAAGAGCACCAGTAGAATATCTAGCTTGACAGTAGTTATGGAGTATCAAAACACTGAATACTCCGTCCTAGGCGAAGCGCCATCTATAGCCGAAGATTATACTGGTGTACCAATGTTTAAGGGTATCGAGTTTACCGGAGAAGAAAGTAACAGGGCAGAAGATTTAGTCTTTGCTTTTTCAAGGGATATACGCAGTTTAGACTTTGATACAGGTATTAAAACCGTAATACCTAAATCAGACCATTCAACATTGACAAGAGATTTCAAAATAATCTGCTTCAATGTGGCAGACATTCAGAAATGGGTAAATTGGGTAGGACGTCGTAGAGGTCGTAATGTGCCGTTCTGGTGCCCTAGTGGTAATAATGATGTTGAAGTGATGGATGATATTGGTGCTGCCAGTAGTACTCTCAGAGTAAGAAACTGGCCTTTTAATTTGATGTATCGCAGGCCTGGTACAGGCTATGATAATCAGATTCATCAATTACGTTCGCACTTAGCTGTGTATAGTAATCGTGGCGTATACTATCCTACAAAAATATTAAATGTAGGTACACATAATCCAGATGGTAGTATGGATCTGAATATTGAGCCTTTAGGTGTTGATTTACCTTTAACATCTGTAGCAATGACAAGCTTTTTACATCATTCCAGATTATCTAACGACACAGTTGAGTTCAACTTCTTTAATACAAAAAACGCAGAAGTAAATTTCAAAATTCAAGATGCAATTTATGACCGTAATGTAAAAACGATCCCATCTAGGTAAGGAGGAACCGATATGAGTTATGCGCAAAAAGAAAGATCAGTAAACGATGGCTCTCCTGTAGAACTGTACTCGTTTCACAATACAATGGGTACATGGAATATCACAAGTGCTGAACAGGCAGCAAGTTATGGGGGTACTTGGTATACTCCACAATCAATTAAACGTACAGCCTATAAGGCTACACAAGAAATGACCTCTAACGGCATTGATATTACGATTGAAGCTATGAATGACATTATTTACAGCTTTTCAGTATCAAATACGGTTAGTGCAATGCGTGTAGAACTTAAACGGCTGCACAGAAGAGAAAGTGAAGCACCTGATCTCCGAACAGTGTTTAAAGGTACGATTGCTTCCATCGCTTTCGAGGATGAAAAAGCAGTACTCAAAGTGTTAAATGGTAGTACAGCTTTGGGCCGTCGCATTCCTCGGATAGTATACCAGACAATGTGCAATCATGTACCATATTCTCCTTACTGTGGTGTTAACAAAGAACTGTATAAAGTTGACACCGACATTTCCCTAGGCGGAGATGGTAATCCATTAGTTATGCATGCTCCTATTTTCTCGACATTGCCTGAGAATTGGTTGAGAGGCGGCTATGTAGCATACCAAGACGTTATTTCTGGAGCAAATATTGGTCAGCAGTTAGTTATGATTGTTGATCATAATAAAGCAGCTGGTACAATTACAGTGTTACAACCACTTCGTAATTTTGTATCAGGCGTCCATATTACAGCATATGCAGGCTGTGATCGTAAAGGTTCTACATGTGTAGGTAAGTTTGGTAATATTCCTAAATTTGTCGGTTGGGAATATATGCCTTTACGTAATCCGTTCGGAACTGGCGGCATTGTCGATCTTGATGGTGATGGTAAAAACGATTAAAGAAAGGATGATCTTAAGTGCTTAACTTAATCTTGCTTCTTATTGTTCTGATCTTTGTAAGAGCCATGTTGACACCTAAGCAAAACAAACCTGATGTACCAAATCCCAGTAGTATTGGAGATATCCAAGCACCTACAGCTGATGCAGGTCGTGTAGTACCTGTAATAGCTGGTACTTGTTGGCTATCCAGTCCTAATGTGGTTTGGTACGGTGATTTCGGTACAACTGAGATACGTAAAGATGGTGGAGATGTTGAAGGTCCTTGTGATTGTTGCTGTGGTTGTGGTGGTCCTGATCCTAGCGAGTATTCCATGATCGTGGGTTACCGTTATTATATAGGATTAAATTTAGCCTTATGTTGCGGTCCTATTGATGCTTTCCTAGGATTAGTTATCGGTGATCGTATTATTTGGTCCGGCAATATATCAGGCGATGGCATGCAAACATTAAGCATCAATGAACCTAACTTCTTTGGTGGTGATGATAGTTCTGGAGGCATTATCGCCACACTACATTTATATAAAGGTTCCAAGCCTCAAGAAGTAGATGGTTATTTAGCTGGTCAAACAGGATGTCAAACAGGTTATCCTAACATCTGTCACGTAGTAGTACCGGGACGTTCGCAGATGTCCGGTTATATAGGTACTTCAACATATATGCAACCTTGGAACTTTATTGTTAAAAGATTACCCCGTAAATTATCAGATGCAGGCGCAGGAGCTGTGTATGATATTAATGGCGATGCTAATCCCGTCGAATTTATCTTTGAATGTATGACAGATACGTTCTGGGGTTTAGGTAAGCCTTATAGCGATTTCGATATGCCTACATGGATTCAAGTTGCACAACAAGTTAAAGCCGAAAATGTCGGTATGTCGATTATTTTGGATGATCAAGACACAGTAGAAGGTACGGTCGAAGCACTTAAGCGTTATATCAATGCTTCTGTGTTTATCGATCCTGCAACAAATATGTGGAAGATCCACTTGATGCGGAAAGATTACGACATTAATGCTTTACCTCATTTAGATACACGAAATGTCGTGTCTATTAAAATGGATGTCATTGGCTGGCATGAAACAGTTAATGAATTACGTCTTAACTACACGCAACGTATCATTAACATGAAAGGAGCAGATCGATATGCATTTCGCACAAGAACTGTAACTGCAGTAGATATTGCTAATTACTTCATTCAGGAAGAAGTAATTAGTAGTACTACAGTGTCGATGCCTGCATTGTCTAATGAAGCAGCTGCTCAGTATAAATGTAATAGAAGCTTAACTGAAGCATCATTGCCTTTGACACGTATTGATATAAAAGTTAACCGTGAATGTTATGACTTATTCCCTGGCGCAGCTTTCGTACTTGATTGGGATCCTTACCTGTTCGTAAACAGAGTATTCAGGGTAGTTGAAATCGAATATGGCGAACTGGTTGATTCTGAAATCAGTATTCAAGCAATAGAAGATTTGTTTAGCATCTCTGAAGCGAAATACACTGCACCTACTGTACCAGAGATCCTTGTACCATCTACTACTTCTTGGGTACCTACGCCTACAGCTGCAGCGCCTCTGGAATATCTCGAATTAATGGAAATGCCTTATGTATTATGGCAGACTGTTCGAGTAGTGGCTATTCTGGCAGCAAGGCCGAATGGTCCTACAGATCGTATGAAAGTATTTGCCAAACTTCAAGCTACTGATTCTTACACATACACTACTAATAATGCCAAATTCATGCCGCTTGGTACATTAGTAGCTGATTATCCCGCAAATACAGATGCAATTGATGCTAACGGCTTTATTATCAAAGCAGTTGCAGACGTAGATGGTTCTTCATTGCATAACATTACAGCAGCTGAAATTCTACAGTCTGGCAAAAATGGCGCTTTTATCAATGGTGAGATGTTGACTTGGCAGAATGTATCCGACCTAGGCGGAGGTCAATTTAAAATCTCAAATGTTGTTCGAGGTTGTGCTGATACGGTACCAGTTAAACACAATGCAAACAGTCGTGTATGGATTTGTAGTTTCTCACCTGGCTATAATGCCAATCATCAAGAAATAGGTGCAAACATAACTCAAAGTCCTGCAGTGTTGTTTGTGGTAACAACTGCACCTATTGCTCCACCAGTTGGTAAATTAACGTCTGATACTGATTTGTTTGTAAAAGTTGTACCTGGTTCAGTTGCAGGTTATCTTGCACAATCAGCTGGTAAAGAAGCATCAATTACAACTAGGTCAAGAGCATGGAGACCTTTACCGCCTGGTCGTATCAGAGTTAATACACAATCATGGCCTACAGCATTGAATGGTGAATTAGTTGTAACTTGGGCTTATCGTGAGAAGTTATTCCAAGTATCCCGTACACAAGATGATCCCAGTGATGCTTTGGAATCCAATGTTACATTTAATGTTGATGTGTATAAGGATGGTAACTTGGGTAAATCGTATGCAAATCTCAATGCTGATACCGTTACCATACCAACAGCAGATATCATTAATGCTTTCGGAGTAACAGCTGGTACTACTTTCACGATGCGTTTAGAAATATACGCAATAAAAACCACATCATCGAATGCATTGGAAAGTTGGCAAAGGCAGGTCCGTGAATTCAGCTATACAGTATAGCTAAAAGGAGGGAATAAATTTATTCCCTCCTGGCTTTTTGTTCATATTTGTGATAAAATATTATTAAAGAGAGGTGTCAGATTATGGTCACAAGAGAAGTAAATAATTCAGCGGTTGCCCTGGTAAACTTGGCAGGTAAACCTCTGGCAAATGTAGATATTGTTTTTACTTTGGTTGATATTAAAGGCGTACCTACCGATGCTTTTGATGCTGTGACACATGAACGTATTACTGGCATCGTACGCGTTAGAACAGATTCGGCAGGTTATTTTTCTGTGAGGCTTTGGCCAACTACCAGAGCAGATCATCCTGTGTATTATCACGTACATGTCAATTATACCAGCTATGTTGATTTCATTGCTGGTTTGCAAGAAGGTAGTACTCCTGTAGATTTTGCCGAACTTAAAACATTTGGTACAACTACCAAACCGCTACAGGAGATGCTTTTACAAAAAACTTTGGATGATATGAAAGACATCATGTCCGGCAATTCCACAGGCCGCACTGCTGTGGGACCTGCTCCGATTACAGCTTATCAAGTTGTAGCACTTAATCCTGCAGGCTCACTGGTAATAGCGGATCATATGGATATCGCACATTTCGGTAAAGTTATCGGTATCGCGGTTGAAAGCGGTATGCCTGGTGATAAGATAGCGGTATGTCGCATGGGTACAGCATTGAACATGGCTTGGTCACTGAACACAGGTAGTAACTATTATTTAAGTACGTTAGGTACAATGACTGATGTTGTACCTACTACAGGATTTTTACAGTGTTTAGGATTGTCCGCTTCTCCTCAAGCACTGTTCGTATCAGTTGCTACTCCTATTTTATTGTAAGGAGGTTACATAATGGCTATTGTACCTGCTAAGGTTATAACTTTAGAAAATGGTGGTCAAAAAGTCGCCAGTGCTGTTGAAAAAGGCGGCGTCAATACAGTAGAAGGAATGCTTGCGTGTCTTAGTACAGGTGGTGTATTTGATCCTAGCGTCATACCTAAAGAACTAGCCGAAAAGATTATATTCGCCGATGGCGAATCTTTGCAGAAAAAATTCGATGATGGTAAATTAGGCGGCACAAGCTCAGCAAGTGCTGTTTCTTATCATAATACCACTTATACCAATGTAGAGGCAGCATTAGATGCTCTCTTGTATGTCGCGCCGGTAATTACATCGTTTACCAATGATGTAGGTACTGTAGAAATCGGCAGTACTGTAAACGATGTAAATCTTGCATGGGCTTATAATAAAACAATGACTACGCAGGTAATAAATCAAAGTGTTGGCGATATTCCCGCAGGAACCTTTACGGCAGCTCTTACAGGTCTTGCATTGGTAGCCAATCGTACCTGGACTTTATCAGCAAGTGACGGAACAAATACAGTAACACGTAATACTTCAATTAGCTTCATGAATAAGCGTTATTGGGGTGTTTCGAGCGCCACTTTGTTATCTGTTGCCGACATCCTTGCCCTTAGCCAGGAATTCGCTAGTGGACGAGCACAAACAAAAACAATGAATGCTACAGGTGGTAAATATCTGTATTTTGTAATGCCTACAGCATTCAATTGTGATCCTAGTAAGTTTAAAATCAATGGATTGTACAACTCAGCTTGGGTAAAAGTTACTGATGCAGCTTTTACTAATACAAGCGGGCACACTTCCAGTTATGATATTTTCAGATCACAGAACTTGCAGACCGGTTCAAATATTGCGGTAGAGATCGTTTAAAGGAGGTAAAAAGTTATTATGGCTGATATTGCTGGAACTAATGTAGCAGCGCCTATACGTCCATTTACAGATTTAGACACATTTGCTACAGCGCTTGCTAATGAAATTAAAGGTGGTAGACATTG